>ERZ1034691.201-NODE-201-length-47245-cov-16.142509_pt1 | contig 47245 bp, 44 predicted proteins | sample MGYA00520638_ERZ1034691 | MGnify/ENA primary metagenome ERZ1034691 (study PRJEB33766, sample SAMN09781763) | gut metagenome | biome: gut microbiome | host: Homo sapiens | place: Madagascar | study: EMG produced TPA metagenomics assembly of the PRJNA485056 data... | reverse complement strand
CTTTAAGAAAATGAAAGATTACATATTAGAAAATCGTGATTTAATAGGTCAGCGGGAAATACTTCAGTTAAGCATGGAAACTGCTAACAACAGAATAGAAATTAACAAAATCAACTCAGATATGATATCTCTTGAAAAGCAGATTTCAGATGTTGCAGAAGGCTTGAAGGATGTTGTGACAAAATCTGAGTTGGCTGATATGATGAACAGCTTTGTTTCAGATGATGATGACAAGTGGCTCATGTTTAACGCAAAATTCAGTAGTGCAGATGAGGTATATGAGTCCATTTATAAGCAGGCAAAGTCGTCAATATATGTCGTTGACAATTATATTGGCTTAAGGACGCTGGTACACCTTAAGAATTCTCCGGCCGGAGTAGCTATTATTTTATTCAGTGATAATGTTGGAAATAATAAACTTCACAACATAGAATTTACAGATTTCTGCAAGGAGTACCCAACAGTAAATTTGTCAATGAAAAAGACAGGTGGTATATTTCATGATCGATTTATAGTGTTGGATTATGGAACTGCTGATGAAAGGGTTTTCTTATGTGGGACTTCATCAAAGGATGCAGGGGCTAGAATAACCAGTATTGTTGAAGACTATGGAGTATCTAAATATGCTCCGGTGATTGCCACGCTGTTGAAAAATCCAACTTTGATTTTACCACAATAGAGGGGAGTGAATGTATTGAAAAAGAAAACAAAATGCTACATATATACTCGTGTATCAACAGCAATTTAGGTTGACGGTTACAGCTTGGATGCACAGAAAGACAAGCTTAGGAAATATGCTGAATTTCAGGATATGGAGATTGTAGGAGAATATTTCGATGGAGACATCTCTAATGCGTATCTAGCCGTCAACCTAAGAAGTATCAAAGCAGCCAAAACAGCAGATTAATCATGCAACATTTCCTGATGGTTAATTAAATTGAATAAAAATTAAACACTGTTCAATTGTGCAATCTATATGAATCTGATATGTTGAGTATACAAAAGCTTTTGAATTTTTTAGGAGATAAAGCAAATGGATATAGGCGTTGTTATAAAAAAATATAGAAAAGAAGCTGGCATGACGCAGGAGGAGATGGCAAACAGATTAGGCGTGACAACACCGGCTGTAAACAAATGGGAGAATAGTAATTCCAAGCCGGATATTGAACTGCTGGCACCAATTGCGAGACTGCTTGATATTTCACTTGATACATTACTTTCTTTTCATGAAAAACTTTCAGACACTGAAATTGAAGAAATTATCAGGAAGATGGACAGGATGTTTTCAGAAGAAGGTTATGAAAAGACTTATGAATGGGCATTAAGACTTATAAAGGAATATCCGAATTGTAACATGCTTATCTGGCAGGCTGCGGTAATGCTTGATGCAAGAAGAATAACGGATAAATGCACGAATCCGGAAAAATATGATAAGCAGATTAACGCATGGTATGAGCGGGCACTACATGATGAAAATAAAGAAATACAGCATCATGCAGCAGATTCCTTATTTGAATTTTATTTACGTAAGAAGGATTACACTAAGGCAGAAAAATATCTGGACTATTTTTCAGAACACGATCCTATGAAAAGCTATTATCAGGGAAGATTGCTCCAGGAGCAGGGAAAAATCAAAGAAGCATATGAGAAATATGAAAATGTTATTTTTTCCGGCTATAGTATACTTAATTTTGTGCTTTCCACAATGGCTGGACTGGCATTGCGGGAAAATGATATCGGTTATGCGAAATTTCTGTCAGGGAAAGTACAGGCAGTTGCTCATACATTGGAAATGGGAAAATATAATGAGTATTCGCCAATGCTTGATATTGTATGTGCAGGGAAAGATGTAGAGGGAACATATAAGGTGGTAAAACATCTTCTTGATAATGTGGGTACTATGTATGATTTTAGAAAGTCCGGTTTATATAAGCATATGAAGTTCAGAGATATTGATGAAGCTATATTAGATGGTGTAAAAGAAAAACTTCTTGAAGGATTCAGAAATGAGGAAGAATTCGGCTACATGGCAGGATATGAACCATGGGAGAAATTAATCTTTGACAGATAAGTTTTTTGAAAACTGCCGTTTGGTAAAATCTATTCCATTTTTAAAAGCCTTACGATAAAATATGTTCTTGTTCTGTGAATTATTCACATGATAATATCAGATGGGAATCAATCCCCCCCATCTGATATAGCCTCCGGCAGGATTGCAGAGGTGTGCATTTGAAGAATGTATTTGAACTACCACATCATACGCAGCACATCACCTTTTAAATATAAATTTCCACGGACATCTTCTTTTATCGGAACCAGTTGTTCCTGATTTACCATATAAGATATATTTTGACGTGAACATTCCAACATGTTGCAGCTTTCTGTTGTGTCGAGGATGTTTTGCTGCACAAATGTTTTGAATTCATTCATGCTCAGTGGAATTGTGATTCCAGCGTCATGCAGGATACCAGAGGGAATATCAAGAGAGTCGTTGAAGGTAATAAAATATCCGTCCGTTCCAACTTTTCCTGATTGATACACCTGCTCATTACTTATTATTTTTTCTATGTCATCAGCTTCCTTTAAATTTTCTAATGAGATTTTCTTTATCGTATCATCAGCAAAAAAGCAAAGTATTGTGTGATTTTCCAGAAAAACACATTCTACAATATTTTTTTGATGCCTCTTTATAACAAAATCCGGCAATTCTTCTATTTTTTTAATATAAAGACTGTCCTGAGAGCATCTGCCTTCCGAAATTTCTAAAAACTTCATTTCGTCATAAGACGGTAAATGATGTTGCTCCAAAATATTCTTAATATTTTGCCTGCCACTTGGAATTACCCGCTCCTTTACCCATAAGAAACTGATATCCCGTGGAATGGTATAAATCTTTCGTTTGACATAACTGGTAAACAATAAAGGAGCTGTCCATTCGTCCAGGTATTCCGGGAGTTCAACAATACAGGTTTTTTCTTTTTCATAATAGAGAAGTATACCTGCTAAAAGTGCATTTTCTGAATCAATTATTTCAAAGATTTTCATATGTTTTGTACCTCTTATAAATCATGTTCCAAATCTTATCCTTAAAAGCTTCTGATAAAATTGTATCCAATCCTTCAAAAATCATGTTTCTATCTGCTTCGTGCAACTTGTTTTTAAATAGATATCCATTGCTTTTTATATAATCTAAATTACCATAGCAGGAATATCCTCCAATAAAATTCTGGCATCGTTTATCTTCCAGAATATCGAATTTTGCAACATCTTCATCCGAAAGACAGGAATATAGAAGGGACAGACCGTGATCTGACAGTGGAGCGATTCGCAATGTTTGTGCTCTTGCATTTCTTAAAATTTCAATATTAGCTCCATGACGATCTCTGTTGAGTATCAGATAATCAATAGCGATCATTTGATCAATGTAATCTTTCCACCCACATCGCACGCAAAAATCATAATGAGTCTCTCCTTTAATCGCATTGGTTCTATAATAGTCATCTAATGCAATTTTGCTCTCACCTCTTTTTTTAAAATCTTCCGAAGCACATAGGTACGTATTATATATTCTGCCTTCTATCTCAATATCTGCATGAATCAGTTCGTACGCAAGATGTTCAACACCTAATAATGTGAGCAATCGGTCAACAATGATTTCATTAACACATTCATGCCCTATAACTCCATTTACCGGATCAAAATTAGATAATTTGTAATATAATTTTTTTCCATTGATAGATGATTCTGATTTTAAAAAAGTTCCTGTCGTCCCACTGGAGCTTCTGATATGTGACCATTTTAAATATGTGAGATCTTGTGTTTCCGTAATAATTTTGTTGTTCATTACTGTCAATACCTCCTCACTTCTATTTGACGTGCATCAAATGTGTTTATTATATTATGCAAAATTATTTGACGAGCGTCAAATAATTGCATTATAAAAGTGCATCAAATCTTAATGTTTTTCCTCATTGGAAGTTCATAAAGAATCCGTTACAGAGGGGAGGATATTCATGAGTAATATTCAGAAAGCATTTGAAAATGGAAAGGCATTTATCGCCTTTGTTACCTGCGGGGATCCGGATCTGGAAACTACCGCAAAAGTAGTCCGTGCCGCCGTGGAAAATGGAGCAGACCTGATCGAACTTGGGACTCCATTCGCTGACCCTACCGCAGAGGGACCGGTGATCCAGGGGGCAAATTTAAGGGCATTGCATGGTGGCATTATGACCGATAAGATTTTTGCATTTGTTAAAGAACTTCGACGTGATGTGAAGGTTCCGATTTCTTCTATCGTGAAGGTGGTCAGGGAAATACAAAGGTGCCATAAGATCATAATATAGATTTTTTGCGCCTGATTTTAATCAAAAATGAAAAATATAAAGCTGCAGCACGGTTAGGAGAAACGATAAAAAAAAACTGTCATATATTAAAGTGTACCTGAATATAGCACATTGCTTAACAGGGACAATAAAAAACAGGAAAGGAAAAAAATATGGCACGTTTTACAAACCAGGCACAATTGCGTTATGGAAGATCCATTGCCAATTCAAATATAGCAGTCGGTGAGATTCTGGAAGTTTTATCCGCTGCAAAGGAGGCAGTGCGGAACACTTACAGACAAAATGATACGATCACCTATGTGATCAGTATTGTAAATGCGGGAACGTTAGCTTATACAGGACTTACCATTACAGATAATCTGGGAGCTTATCCTTATAATACAACATCTCTTGTTCCACTGGATTATATGGAAGGAACAGCGAAGTATTATATCAATGGTGTATTGCAGCCGGCACCGGCAGCAACAGCCGGACCGCCACTTGTAATAAATGGGATCACAGTACCGGCAGGCGGCAATGCAGTGATCGTATATGAAGCAGAAGTGAATCCGTATGCACCGCTTGCTGCAACCGGAAATATTGTAAATACAGCAACGATCACAGGCGGAGGCATTACGCCGATCGAGGTGACAGAGACAGTGGTAACAGATAATGAGCCGCTATTAAATATCACGAAATCGATCAGCCCGGTTCCGGTAACGGAAAATGGAACGCTGACCTATACGTTCCTCATTCAGAACACCGGAAATACTGCAGCGGATGCAGCCACAGCAGCAGAGATCATCGATACGTTTGATCCGATCCTTTCCAACATAGCGGTAAGCTATAATGGAACAGCACTTGCGGCTGGAACAGATTACACATACAACGAAGCAACCGGATTATTTGCAACGACAGCTGGAAGGATCACAGTGCCTGCAGCAGCCTATACGCAGGATCCGGTTACCGGAAACTGGATCGTAACACCGGGAACAGGAACCTTAACCGTGACAGGAACAATATAATCACAAAGAATATAAAGAGAGAAAATGGGTTGCCACATTTTGTGGCGGCCCATTTTCTCTTTTTTGCATGGATGCCGGACATTTGACCAGCAATAAAGAAACTAATATGGTAATATTTTCCAAGATATAAAAGCAGTTACATGACTTGTACCTGTTTTTGGTATATTGGTATTCAGATGTCAAAAGGGCTGCTACATAATCTTTATTGGGAAAATAAAGGCTGAACTGATTAAGAACTATTTATGAAAAATCAAATGATTTTCAATTGACATGAAGAAATACCATGATTATACTTTTGAATAATAATTTCAAGAGGGCAGACGAGATATGAGTGATATAATCTTCAATAAGCCCGACAGAACAAACACAAGGAGGATTGCCCATGGAATTAATAAGAGTACAGGATTCTGACTATCGAAAAACATATGAGCTTTATATGACTTTTCCGGAAAATGAAAACGGATATATGAATAACGTATATGGCTATAACTATGAACAGTTTCTTGAATGGATCGAGAAAAAGAGAAACTGGTCATTAGGAAAGGAGCTGCCGGAAGGATTTGTTCCGGATACTACATACGTGCTTGTTGATGAAGATGTATATGTGGGAGTATTTAATTTAAGACATTGTCTCAATGATTTTCTCAGAGAAGGACCTGGACATATAGGTTATTGCATATCAGAAAAATACAGAGGAAGAGGTTATGCAACTAAGGGATTGAAGCTGACGCTTGATAAAGCCGGACAGAGGTCTATTCACGAAGTTTATATGTCTGTAAATAAGGATAATCCGGCAAGCCTTCGTGTTCAGATGAAAAACAGGGCATATATTCATCATGAAAATGAGACAGAATTTTTTACAAGAATAAACCTGATAGAAGTAGAGGAAGGGAGAGAGCAATGAATTTACAGCAGATTTTTAACGAAACAGATTTTGTCCACGAAAGCGGAACAAAAGAGGAATTGCACGTTGCAGAATATTTGAAAATGCAGTGTGGAAAGGCAGGGGTTACAGCAAGACTGGAAGGATTCCGTGTCGCAATGGGCGAGATCTCCGTGAGGCAGTTGTCGGCGAGGAACGGAAGGTGTTCTGTGCAATGCTGCACTCCAGCGAGGCGGTAAAACTCGTGAAAAATGGTGCAAAGCAGATAAAATTAGAAATTAAGCAGAAAGAATATGACGGAGAATCACATAATGTGATCGCTGAGCTTCCGGGAAAAAGAGACGAATGGATCGTATTAAGTGCACACTATGATACAACGTCACTTTCCCATGGTGCATATGACAATATGAGTGGCTGTGCAGGTCTTCTTGGAATCATGGAGCAGATGAAGGAAAAAGAATTAAATTACGGCCTACGTTTCATGTTCTGTGGAAGCGAGGAGCGTGGTCTGCTTGGTTCTAAAGCATATGTCAGAGATCACGAAGCCGAACTGGAAAAAATCGTATTGAACATCAATCTGGATATGATCGGTACTTACATGGGTAAATTTATCGCATGTGTTTCCGCAGAAGAGAAGCTTTCTCATTACATCAGCTATATGGCAGCGGAAGTTGGTTTTCCGGTCGCATCCAAAACAGGCGTTTATTCCAGTGATTCCACGCCGTTTGCAGACAAAGGCATTCCTGCAGTTTCATTTGCTCGGATTGCAGGTGGAAATGTTGCACCAATCCATTGCCGCTATGATCTGAAAGACGTGATGTCAATGGAACAGCTGCAGAGAGACATTGATTTCCTTGCAATATTTACGGATCGTTTTGCAAATGCAGCAGTCTGCCCGGTTGCAAGAGAGATACCGGAAGATATCAAAAAGCAGCTTGATGAATATCTGTTCCGCAAGAGAAAAGATTTATAAAAATATATCTGCAATAATAGTCAAGTTAATTTTTATGCAACCGGAGATTCCACACGGCATTTAATGTGGGCTATGCCTTTTTACTCGGCTCTTTTTTTGAAATAGATCAACACCACAGCAAGGCATTCAATGCAATACGCTGCTCCAAAAATCACATGACGGACAGCAGCGGTTTGCCGAGCTTCCTGCAAATCATCTTCTGTGAAAAGCGTAATATAGCTGATTTTGAGTTCCGTCAGTTTGTCTGCTGCTTTTCGATAGGCTCTCTACTGAACTACAGCATACATTAAGCTATTGAAATTTGGCATCGCACTTGTGATGCCTTTTTCAATGATTTTCAGTCCGTTTCTCAGCAGCTCGTTCTCAAAAGTACTGAATGAAACCATCCTGCAAGATGTTCCCGCAACCATCATTTTTCCAGATTCATGTTCTCTTTCCTGAATCTCAAAAGCGTTGCTGATATCGCTTTGCATTTCATATTTTCCGTCTCCCATTGAACAAATAAGAGCAATTCCATCTGATTTCAAATGACTATGAATAAATTGATAAAACCCGTTTCTGTCTTCATCTAAAACTAACATATGAATAACCGCAATTGAATAAATGAAATCAAACTTCATATCCAAATCGCTTGATAAACAATCCAAAACCATGAATTTTGATTCAAAATCAGGCATTTTTTTCTTACAATAGTTTATTGCTTCAGGCGATATATCGGTTGCCATAAGGTGAAAGCCATTTTCTAAAACGGTGGAGGAGTCTCTGCCTTCACCACACCCGATTTCCAGTAATGAATGCTCAGGATGAAGGTGATATCGACTAATAATATCCATAACAATTGGAGTATTTTTCATCTGTGCCCAACTGAAACCCTTTTCATGAGCGGTTTTATATCGATCTTCATAGGCTTCGTAATATTTTCTGTTCTCTTTTTTCATGGATGCCCCTCATTAAAATTTGTATACAATCCAAGGCGAAGCTTATGATTCACCGAATGGCTTTTTATAGTGATAGTTTATCATACTATTGCAGAATGTGTGTAGATTTTCGCATCGAATACAAAAAGTATACTATCATACAGTACCGCGGGTTAATGTGTTTTTGGGGAAACCATACGTAGTTTACAGATAAAGAAATCGAAAAACCTGCCAGCAGGATTCATAAGATGAAAGAGTAGAAAAAGATGCATAGAAAAATTAGGTATGATAAAATGAGGGAAAGAGAAGCCAGATGTCGTTATGGATATCGAAAAACAGATAAAAAGTGGGGACAGTCAGATGAAAAAGAACATCATATTCGGACTTATAGTAGTATCATTTGTTCTTGCAGGCTGTAAGCAGGAAGCAAAGGATACAAAAGAAGCATCAACGGAAGTGTTAAAAGAATTGTCCGGCGGGCAGGAAGCGGTTACAGAGACACCGGCACAGAACATGCAAAGCCTCAGGCAGAGAGTGATTGAGGATCAGACATTTGAGATTCAGCTGGATGACTGGGGAATGGTAACATTTACATCAGTTGCACCTGAAGATAATTCAAATAAGCCGGAATTCTTGTTGACGAAAAACGATAAAATCATATATGAGTTTCCGGAAATAACGGCAGCAATATTGGATTCATTTGGGCAGGTCAGTGGCGTCAAGTTCTCAGATATGAATATGGATGGGAAAAAGGATATTTTACTGCTTCTCCAATATAGTAATGACGGGAATTCGTGGAATATGCCGGTTATATTTTTGCAGGAAAATCCGGACAATATGATGTATCTGGATTATCCAAATCTGGAAAGCTACAAAGTAGAAGCTAAAACAAAAAAATGGCAATCCGTTTTATCGGGATACTTTTTTGGAAAAATTTCTAAGCAAGCAGCATCTGACAGAAAAGCTTTCTGATATGGAAGACGTATGGACAGATTATGTAAAATATGTGGACAGCATATCAGGAGCTGCTAAAGATATTCAAAAACAGATCGAGGTATTTGCACAAAACAGGGACAAGTGGGCAACTGACATTGATTTTGCCAATGAACAATATAAATTCACGCTGGCTGATCTGGATATGGATGGACAAGTGGAACTTTTGGTTTCGCATTGTGGCGGCACAGGATTTTTTTCTTATACCAGTTTTTACAAAGTAGATAAGGATGGAAAACTAAAAGAACTGAATACAACTTTTTCAGAATATGAATCCCAGCCGGATCTTATGGATCCGGTATCGGATGAAAGTGATGTGACGGTATACTCTAATATCATAGATGGAAAAGGATGTTATAATTATATTGTGTACGATTTTATGAAAGAGTCACCGGACTGTTACATCTACTGGGTCAGCTCACTGACGATCGTGGATGATGTTGTAACAGAAACAAAACTCGCCATTGAATATGAAATATATGAAGGGCCGGATTACGAAGGAACGATAAGCTATGAGGATTACAATGGGGAAGAGCTGACGGAGGACGAGTACCGCACTTATGCGGCACGCTATTATGAAGCACAACAAGCTTCTGAACATCAGGCACATTTCCGATGGAAGGACGTCAGTGATATTGTAAATGTCAGCGATGCAGAGGCAGTTCAAATACTTATGGAATCTTATGACGCATATAGTTTCCATTGACAATCAAAAAATACAAGCAGCAGTAATGAAGAAATTGCAAGACTTTGTGATATTGCAATTTGCACCTTTGTTACAATCACTTCTTGAAGTGCAGCACGAAATATAATAGAATGACAATATACTGTTTTTCAATGACACGATGGAGCTTTGAGGAGGGAAAAAAATGGATATGAATATCGTATGTCTGGATCTGGAGGGCGTTCTTGTGCCGGAGATCTGGGTTGCATTTGCAGAAGAGACAGGAATCCCGGAGTTAAAGAAAACAACAAGGGATGAGCCGGATTATGATAAACTGATGAAATGGAGACTTGGAATCTTAAAAGAGCATGGTCTTGGATTGAAAGAAATTCAGGAAACGATCGCAAAAATCGATCCGATGCCGGGGGCAAAAGAGTTTTTAGATGAACTGCGCAGCATGACACAGGTGATCATCATCAGTGATACATTTACACAGTTTGCAGCACCACTCATGAAAAAGCTGGGCTGGCCGACTATTTTCTGCAATTCACTGGAAATGGCAGAGAACGGCGAGATTACAGGTTACAGGATGAGAGTAGAAAATTCCAAGTATTCAACAGTAAAAGCACTCCAGTCGATTGGATTTGAGACGATCGCAAGCGGAGACAGCCATAATGATCTTGGAATGATCAAGGCAAGTAAAGCCGGATTCTTATTTAAGAGCACCGAACAGATCAAAAAGGATAATCCGGAGCTGCCAGCCTATGAGACTTATGATGAATTAATGGAAGCGATTAAGAAAGCGTTATAATAACTTTCTCATGTAACTATTCAGCACCCCATTCGCAAAACCGCATCTTCGATGCTTTCCTTGAATAACAAGCATGCTTGTTATTTGCTCATTGTGGTTACTTCGCCAAAGAAATTTTCAAAATTATGCTCATTCATGCAAGCATGATTCGCAAATTATGAAAATTGCCTTGGCTCTGAATAGTTACATTTTCGTATCGTCTTCACTAGGCCATATAACGTAATTAACATCGTCATGAACTCTGCTGCAGGAAAAGCCAGCCATACGCCATTTAATCCTAGCAGTGCAGACAGCACGAATGCAAAAATAATGATCGCAACAAATCCGCGGGAGATGGACGCAAAAAATGCATATTTTGCAGATTCTATCGAGCTTAAAATGGAAGTGCCGATAATGTTCATTCCGGCAAAGAGAAATCCAATGAAATATAACCTTAAACCATTTTCTGCGTAGGAGGCAAGCACCTGATTTTCCTCTCCGTTAAATATAGCGGTGATCGCAGGGGCGTAAAGGTAAATGCAGACCACCAGAAGGATAGCAACGCCGATGGTGGTCGTGACTGCCATTTTCAGATAGGTGGTTACATTCTTGTGATTTCCCTTGCTGTAAGCTTCACTGATGAGCGGCTGGGAGCCTTGCGCAATGCCGTTAAAGAGGGCGACTGCGACCAGTGAGGTGTTGGCTACAACGCCGTAGGCGGCAACTCCGGTGTTTCCTGCAAGACCGAGGATCAGCATATTAAAGACGACCGTGATAACCCCGGAGGAAATCTCACCGACAAAAGAGGAAACGCCGACCTGACAGCAGTACAGCAGTCTGCGGAAAGAAGGCAGGATCGGTTTTAGGCGGATTGTACTCTTTTTTGATTTAAAATGGATACAGCAGATCGCAATGCCGATGATCGGGGAGAAGGCAGTTGCAAGTGCAGCACCCTCCATGGAAAGTCCCAGTGGAAACATCAGGATATAGTCAAACACGATGTTGAACAGACTGCTGAATAAAGTTGCGGACATCGCAATGGAAGGATTTCCATCATTTCGCACAAAAGCATTACAAATGTAGTTCCACATAAAAAAGGGAGCAAAGCACATAAAAATTCTTGTATAATTTTTCCCGGTGGCAACGATTTGGGCATCACCGCCTAACAGTGCGATCAATTTATCAGGAAGAAACAGACCGACAAAAATAAAAAACAGACTGATGATAAAAGCCCACACAAGAGCATGGAAAAAATATCCATCTGCATCCGGGCTTTTTTTATTGCGTTCCACAACAAAACGGATCGCAGAACCAACGCCCATCATCGCACCGATCGCAAAAATAATATTATAAATTGGCAGAACCAGATTTAAGGCAGTGATACCGTCGGCACCCACCGCTACAGAAATAAAGTAGGTGTCTGCAAGAATATAAACAGACATACCTACCATACCAAGCATATTTTGAGAGACGTATTTCATAAACTTCTTTAACATGATAGAACTCCAAATATGTGTAATAAAGAAACCGGATGCAATGTGACATCCGGTTTCTTTTAAGCTAAAAAACAAATTAATGGATATTAACAGATCATTAAGCCTGAGGACCAGCAGCAACTAATGCTTTACCAGCTTCGTTTCCTTCGTATTTTGCGAAGTTTTTAACGAATCTTGCAGCTAAGTCTTTTGCTTTTACTTCCCACTCAGAAGCGTCAGCGTAAGTATCACGAGGATCAAGGATCGCTGGATCAACGCCTGGAAGCTCTGTAGGAACTTCAAAGTTGAAGTATGGGATTGTCTTTGTAGGAGCTGTCTTGATGTCTCCGTTTAAGATAGCATCGATGATACCACGTGTATCTTTGATGGAGATACGTTTTCCAGTTCCGTTCCATCCTGTATTTACGAGGTAAGCTTTTGCTCCGCTCTTTTCCATTTTCTTAACAAGTTCTTCTGCATATTTTGTTGGATGAAGCTCTAAGAAAGCCTGTCCGAAGCATGCAGAGAATGTAGGTGTTGGCTCTGTAATACCACGCTCTGTACCAGCAAGTTTTGCTGTGAATCCAGATAAGAAGTAGTACTGTGTCTGTTCTGGTGTAAGAACAGATACTGGAGGAAGTACGCCGAATGCATCTGCGGATAAGAAGATTACATTCTTAGCAGCTGGTGCAGAAGAGATTGGACGTACAATATTCTGAATATGGTTGATCGGGTAAGACACACGTGTGTTCTCTGTTACGCTCTTATCAGCGAAATCAATCTTACCATTCTCATCTAATGTAACGTTCTCTAAGAGTGCGTCACGTTTGATTGCATTGTAGATATCTGGTTCGGAATCTTTATCAAGGTTGATAACTTTTGCGTAGCATCCACCCTCGAAGTTGAATACACCGTTGTCATCCCAGCCGTGCTCATCATCACCGATCAGGAGACGCTTTGGATCTGTGGAAAGTGTAGTTTTACCTGTTCCGGAAAGTCCGAAGAAGATAGCTGTGTTCTCACCATTTAAGTCTGTGTTAGCTGAGCAGTGCATAGAAGCCATACCTTTTAATGGTAAGAAGTAGTTCATCATAGAGAACATACCTTTCTTCATCTCTCCGCCGTACCATGTGTTAACGATAACCTGCTCGCGGCTTGTGATGTTGAACATAACTGCTGTCTCAGAGTTTAATCCTAACTCTTTGTAGTTCGCAACTTTTGCCTTAGAAGCATTGTAAACAACGAAATCTGGCTCGAAGTTCTCTAATTCTTCTGCTGTTGGTTTGATGAACATGTTTGTTACAAAGTGAGCCTGCCAAGCAACCTCAACGATGAAACGGATTGCCATACGTGTATCTTTGTTAGCACCGCAGAATGCATCTACAACAAAAAGTCTCTTGTTGGAAAGTTCTTTGATCGCTAAATCTTTTACAGATTTCCAGGCTTCTTCTGTAGCTGGGTGGTTGTCGTTTTTGTATTCGTCAGAAGTCCACCATACAGTGTCTTTTGAGTTCTCATCCATAACGATGTATTTGTCTTTTGGAGAACGTCCTGTATAGATACCTGTCATTACGTTTACTGCGCCAAGTTCGCTGACCTGACCTTTTTCGTAACCTTCAAGTTCCGGTTTTGTTTCTTCTTCGAATAATAATTCATAAGAAGGATTGTAAACAACTTCTGTTGTTCCGGTAATGCCATACTTGCTTAAATCAATTTTTGCCATTTTTAATTACCTCTTTCCTTTCGCTGTGTGTAATATGGTATCAATCTGTAAAAACAGACTGTACATATCTTTTTGGAAGCCGGACTTTTGATCGCTCTGTTCCACATTGTGAAATGCAGGAAACATAAGCAAATTGCCAACTTTCTCTACCATAATTATACATATCTCGGTTATAAAATCAATAAAAAAATTGTTAAAAATTTAGCAATTTATGGAGGAAAATTTGTCATCATCTGCGCTTGACAGAGATACAGACAGATCTGAGTGGAAAAATACGATCCAAACCCGCTTTTCACGATTGAAAAATGCACACAAAAACAATATAATGCAAGCAGCAGAAAGACGAAACAGTCTGGTCTGAAAAGCCGTAACATCCATTTTGAAAAAAGAGGGAAAAGAAAATGAAAGTCATACACAAAATCAGTCCGGTGCTGATATTAGCAGGTTATTTTTACATTTTATACGAAGGCTATTTTTTATGCCAGTTTGGAGGAGTACGCTACCACGGACAGAAAATGGCGGTGGGCGCAGCGGTCATGGCAGCCGGTTTTCTCATTTGGCTTATCACCAGAAAAAAGGAAAAAGAACAGCAGGCAGGGAAAAAACAATATCTGTGGATCGCAGAACTTGTGGCGGCAGCAGCGGCAACGATCATCTGTGGCGCTGCGGTGATCCGCACGGCAATCCCATACAATGGGGCACTCTCCTGGAAAATTTATGAGTGGCGGAGAATAAATGACGAGAGTTCTTCCAAAGATAATAGTGATACTAATAAGGAAGAAAACGAGCCGGAAATTTTCAACGGAACAGAGACAGAAACGGAAACAAAGACCAGTGAGAATATCCGCAATTCGGATACGTGGGAATTTAATGCAGAAGACGGCGATATGTATTATTTCATCAATGATATTACCGGTTACCGGCTGAATGTGGTAGACGCTGCCTGTGGAAGCCGCTTTTATAACTTTGAAAAGACGAAGGATGGTGGTACGACCTGGACAGAGGTCAACGGTGATCCGTTTGACCAGAATATGGGCGTTGCCGAAGGTCTGCTCTTTTTTACGAATGATTTCGGATTTGCAGGACTGACGTATGCAAGTGAGGATTTCTCCATGCTTTATGTGACGAAGGATGGCGGAGAGACATTTGAACGGCTGGAACTTCCATTGGATACGGTGACTGAACTTCCATCTGAAGCAGAAGAACTGGGATTTACAATCGAAGATTATGATTATCACACCATGCCGCAGATCGTGGATGGAAAAATGGAGATTTATCTGCAGACTGATGCGATGGAACAGCAGGGGATTATTTTTCAGTCTGCGGATAACGGAGTTACCTGGGAGTATGCAGGTTGTAAGGAATGATATACAAAAAAATTACGAGGTTAAAATCATATGGAACAATACAGCTTTCATGAGGAAACTGGAAAAATCACATTGGAAAAGAAAGCAGTACAAAATAGTGAAAACGCAGGAAAAAGCATTTATCTCATGAGTCTGGATGAGTTTTTGAGCCATCCGCGGAAACTTGTGCGGAAAAATAATTTTATCCACAGCATGACACCGATCCAGTACTGCAAGATTGAAAAATACCGGGAGTGTGTGCAGGGAACAATGCGTGTGCCAAAGGGAAATAAAGGACAGGTGTGTATCCATAATTTTGGATTTTACCTGTCAGAGCAGGAATTATATCTTGTGGAGGAAAGCCATTTCCTGATGGAGTATCTGAACAAGATGGCGGAAGGCACCTACGAGGGTTACAGCTTCCGGCAGATCCTTCTGGCATTATTCGAGGAACTGCTGCAGGATGAAGTACTGTATCTGCAGAAACAGGAGGAACATCTGGCTGGTCTGGAGGAGGAACTGTTAAAGAAAATACCGGACTATTTTTATGAGATGATCATGAAATACCGGAAACGGTTCAATATTTTTCATGCCTATTATGAACAGCTGATGAATATGGGAGATGTCATGCAGACATCTGTGAACGGCGGCCTGTCGGAGGAGGAAAAAGCACAGTGGCAGTTATTTTCCAACCGGGCGGAGCGGCTGCATGACCATGTGGAAATGCTGCGGGAATATCTCGTGCAGATCCGGGAACTTTACCAGTCACTCATTGCGGTGCAGCAGAATCAGGTGATGAGCATTTTGACGGTTGTGACAACGATTTTTCTGCCGCTCACGCTGATCGCCGGCTGGTATGGAATGAATTTCCCAAATATGCCGGAGTTTGGGTGGAAATATGCGTATCCGGCAGTTATAATAGTGAGTATCTTAGTGATCATTTTGGAAATTATTTATTTTAAGAAAAAGAAGATGCTTTAGGCATCTGGAAAGAGAAGGACAAAAGATTATGATGAACCCGGCAAATATTATGAAGATTATGAATGCAAAAAATAAATTTACTGCAAACCATCCGAAGTTTGTGGCATTTTTAAGTGCGGTATTCTCCAGAGAGATGGAGGAGGGCACTGTGATCGAGATCACACTCACCAGACCGGGTGAGGAGCCGATGACGACCAATATGAAGATCCAGCAGTCGGATCTGGATCTGATGCGTGAACTTCAGGACATGGCAAAAAATCAGTAAATATCTATGGAAAAAAACGTCTGCACATGCTAAAATATTCTTACGAAAAAATACGAAAATTTATACGTGAGAAAGGATGCACATATGTTGGGTAAACGTTTGGATTATCAGGTGGAAGAAAATAAAATCCATTTTTTCTTTGAAAAAGAGGAGGCATTTTTAGAGGTCATTACTGAGAGTATTATAAATGTCTTTGTTCCTTATGAGACAAAAGGACACCGCTCCAAGGCAATCGAAGGGGAGAAGGCGGTCCGGACAGATTTTGAGGTAAAAGACTGCGGCAGTTATGTTTCAGTTGCAACAAAACAGTTGGAAGCGAGAGTTTATGACGGATTTTATGTGGACTTTTACCGGGATGGAAAGAGCATTTGTGAAGATTACCGCAGCGGGCGTATTTTAAGACCGCTGTTAAGTGAAAAATCTCTCGAAGTGTTAAAGGCAGAGGGACATGATGTGTCCGCAGGTGCAAGCGGCAGCTATCCGGTGCAGACTGTCAAAAAAATGGACGGAGATGAGAAGTTTTACGGACTTGGGGACAAGACCGGATTTTTGAATAAGCGGGATTATGAGTACGAAAACTGGAACTCCGATATCCCACAGGCACACACGGATTCTTACCGCGCACTGTACAAGTCCATTCCGTTTCTGATCACCCTGAAAAAAGAAAGTGTTTACGGTATTTTCTTTGACAATACATACAGATCTTATGTAAACCTTGGAAAAGAAAATCAGGCATATTTTTACTATGGTGCAGACGCCGGAAACCTTGATTACTATTTTATCGCAGGGGATACGATGCCGGACATTGTGGGCGGTTATACCTATCTGACCGGAAGGACTCCGCTTCCGCAGCTGTGGACACTCGGTTATCATCAGTCCCGCTGGGGATATGATTCCGCAGACTGCATTAAAAAAGTAGCAGGGAAATACAGAGAACTTGATATCCCATGCGATACGATGCATTTTGATATTGACTATATGGATGGCTACCGTGTCTTTACATGGAATGAGAAAGATTACGGCGATCCGGCAGGAACCATTCAGGAGCTGGCAGATGAGGGATTCAAGGCAGTCTGTATTATCGATCCGGGTGTGAAATTAGATCCTGGTTATGAGAAATACGATGAGGGAATTGCCGGAGATTATTTCGCAAAGACGCCGGAAGGGGAAGTCTATGTGAATGCTGTATGGCCGGGAGATTCTGTATACCCGGATTTCGGACAGCCAAAGGTGCGTAAATGGTGGGCAGAAAATCAGAAGTTCCTGACCGATATAGGCGTTGCCGGAGTCTGGAATGACATGAATGAACCGGCAAGTTTTCACGGAGAACTGCCATCAGATGTCGTGTTTACGGATGAAGATCAGAAATCTACCCACGCAGCCATGCACAATGTATACGGACATCTGATGTCAAAGGCAACCTATGAGGGACTTAAGGAACAGACCGGAAAAAGACCATTTGTGATCACCCGCGCATGCTATGCAGGAAGCCAGAAGTATACAACAGTCTGGACCGGGGACAACCAGAGTTTATGGTCACATCTTCAGATGGCAGTGCCACAGTTGTGCAATCTTGGACTGAGTGGAATGGCATTTGCAGGAACGGATGTCGGTGGATTTGGTGCGGACTGCACGGCAGAACTTTTATGCCGCTGGGTACAGATCGGAGCATTTTCTCCATTGTTCCGAAACCATTCGTCCAACGGAAGCATTTATCAGGAGCCGTGGCAGTTCGGGGAGAAGACGGTCAATATTTACCGCAAATTTGTGGAACTGCGTTACCGCCTGCTTCCATACCTGTACGATCTGTTTACGGAGTGTGAGAAAACAGGACTTCCGATCATGCGTCCACTGGTGCTTCATTATGAAAAGGATGAAAATACATGGAATTTAAATGATGAATTTTTAGTTGGAGAACATCTTCTTGTGGCACCGGTATTAGAGCAGGGACAGACGAAAAAGATGGTCTATCTGCCGGAAGGAATCTGGTATGATTTCAATACCGGAAAACGTTATGAGGGAAAACAGTATTATCTTGTGGATGCACCGCTTGATACCTGTCCGATGTTTGCCAAAGCAGGAAGTATGATCCCGACTTATGAAGTGATGCAGTATGTAGGGGAAAAGCCATATGATACGTTAAATATGCTCGTATTTCCGGGTGAGGGCACCTATGTGCATTATCAGGATAACGGAAGCGATTTTGCTTATCAGGGTGGAGCCTATAATCAGTATGCATTCACACAGCAGGAAAATGGGGAAGTAACCATGAAGATGATGAAGGAAGGTTATGAGAGACCTTACAAAAAGATTGAATACATTTTTGTCGGCAAATAAGGCAGAAGCAGGAACCCAGGAAAAAATTGCTGCATATCTTATAGTGATGTGATGGAAATAAGGAGTATCGCGTGGACTATAGAGAGGAACAGTTTTTCCGCATGCAGCAGTTTGACACTCCGAAAGTGCCTTTTTATATGAGCTATCCGATGCAGAATCTGTATCTCACAGAGATGGAATATGAAAAGGATATGGACCGGATGAAAGAGTTGTATCCAAAGGATGTTGCCCGTATTATGGAAGTGATCGAGGATGAGTGCGATAAAATGGAGTACGAGGGAAGCCTCATGTTCGATGAATATCCGGACCGGCTTATGTTAGAGCAGGTGACAGAACGCATTTATCAGACCGTGAAAAATGGAACAGATACCGTTACGGCAGAAGAATTCTGGGGAGGAAACAATCCACCGCCGCCACCACCGGGCAGACCGGGAAGCATGCCGCCACCGCCGCCGGGCAGACCGGGAAGTATGCCGCCACCTCCTCCACCAGGACCGAATGATCCGTGGCGGAGCCTGATCGGGGTAATGTTAAATAATGAAATGTACCGAAGGAGATGCCGCCACCGCAGATGCAGAAGATGGTGGTAGACAAAAACGAAAAAACTGCATACAATATAGCTATCGCCGTTTTGGCGGTAGCTATTTTCAATTTATGGAAAATTGCGATGCAATATTCGAACAGTTTTATAGGAAATTTGGAGGATCATAGTGCAGAAAAGTACGATCAAAGCAATTGTTCTGCCGGTTATTTTTATTCTGGCGGTGATAATATTCAGTTTTATGACAAATCAGACCAACGAAGACCTGACCACAGAGATGTCGGAGGCGACGCTGCCGGTTCTTACCCTCTATGACGGAAAAACAGCGATCAACGAACTCTACGGTTACACGGAGAAAATGGATGCAGCTTCCATGCGTGATACGATCACACCAATCGGGGAAGACCGTCTGCTTCCGGTCACAGTGCAGACCTATCAGACCGCAGTGGATAAAATCTCTTATGAGATCCGCAGTCTGGATGCAGAAAGACTGATCGCAAACGCGGATGTTACTTCTTATACGGAAAATAAAGGCATGATCTCCATGCAGCTTCCAATCCAGAATCTGTTGGAGAAGGACGAAGAGTATCTGCTGGTGATCCAGTTAGAGAGTGGAGACCGCATGATCTACTACTACACACGTATCATTGAACCGCAGAACTGCTATGTTTCCGAGTGTATTGATTTCGTAAAGCAGTTTAATGATACTACATTTGACAGTGAAAAGGTGGGAACACTCAGCACTTATATGGAAAAAACAACCGGGGATAACACAACCCTGCAGTATGTGACACTCAATAATTCCCTGAATCAGATCAGCTGGGCTGAATTTCATGGTACAAGGCTGACAACGCCGGTGCCGTCTATCAAGGAAATTACGTCTACTTACAATGTCATTGTTTTAGATTATGTTGTGACACGGGTAGGGCAGAATGGTCAGAGCGAATACTATAACGTAGAAGAATATTACAGAGTGCGCTATACCAATACGAGAATGTATCTGCTGAATTTTGAACGAACAATGGAAGAGATTTTCCGCGGAGAGAACGACAGCATTTCCGGAAATAATATCCAGCTTGGAATCCGCTCAAAAGAGGTGGAATATCAGACGAATGAATCTGGAAAAGTGGTTGCCTTTGTGCAGGAGGGAGAACTCTGGAGCTATAATCAGGAGGCAAATACACTTGCAAAAGTTTTCAGCTTCCGCGGCTATGAAGGTGTGGATGACCGTGAAAATTATGGGGAACACGATATTAAGATCGTGAATATTGACGAGGCAGGAAGCATTGACTATATCGTATATGGATATATGAACCGTGGAATCCATGAGGGTACAGTTGGAATTGCGGTATATCATTATGACAGCCTTGCCAACACCAACGAGGAGCAGGTGTTCATTCCGTCCAGCCAGTCCTACGAAGTGATGAAATCAGAATTGGGACAGTTAATGTATGTGACGGAGAGCGGTGCATTTTACATCATGGTAGACGGAAATGTCTATGGGATAGATCTTAATTCCCTTGACACCAAAGTGCTGGTGGAGGGACTTTCGGATGAGGCAGTGGCAATCTCTGAATCCAACCGCTTCTTGGCGTGGGTAGATCCTTCCGCTGTCCGTGGAAGTGATACGATCCACATCCTTGATTTTGTCACGGAAAAAGTAACGGATGTGACAGAGAGCGCTTCTGATTATGTAAAGCCGTTAGGCTTTATGCAGGAAGATTTTGTTTATGGTGTGGCAAAGTCATCCGATGTTGTGATAGATGCTGCCGGTAATACCATATTCCCGATGTATCAGGTGAAAATCATGGATACGTCCTCGGAGGATCAGGAGATTCTGAAAACATATGAAAAACCGGGTTACTACGTGCAGAGCATTACGATAAACGGCTATACCATGTACTTAAACCGTATCCAGAATAACGGAACTGCCTACGTGGACGCAGATCAGGATATGATTATGAACCGTGAGGGCGACAGCTTAAAAGTGGTGGATATTGCAACGAGCAATACGGATGAGAAAGAGACACAGATCCTGATCACATTGCAGGAGGAGGCGAAGAAAAAATCGCCGAAGATCCTGACACCAAAAGAGACGATCTTAGAGCAGAAACGTGAAGTAGCCTTAAAAGAGGAAACAGACAGTAATCGTTACTATGTTTATGTGAAGGGGGATGTCGTACTCACAACAGACAGTGTCTCTGAGGCGATCATTACAGCAAACAGCCAGATGGGCGTTGTGATCAATGACAATCAGCAATATGTATGGAAACGCTCCAGAAAGACCGCTCAGACAGCGTTTAATGATATCACAGTCGGCGAGGAGGACAGCGGGGCAGGAAGCATTGCACAGTGTGTGAATGCGATTTTGGAAAAAGAGGAAATCAACATCAGCGTCAGTGCGCTGATCTCACAGGGCGAGACACCGAAACAGATCCTTATTAATACCTTAAAGGATGCAGCCGTTTTAGATCTGACCGGCTGTACGGTAGATGAGATCCTTTATTATGTGAGCAATGGTTATCCGGTATTTGCAATGACAGGAAGCAATGATGCGGTTCTTGTTGTTGGTTATGATGCGAACAACATCACACTTTATGATCCGACGATCGGAACTACTTATAAGCGGACGGTCACCGATGCAAATGAGATGTTTTTCAATGCGGGAAATGTTTTCTTTACCTACCAGAAATAAAAAAACGGATAAAACAACAGAAAAGTGCATAAAATTTCTGAAAGTTCCACGGTTCCTTCGTGGAACTTTAACAGTTTTCCATAGGACGCCTTGCAAATTCAAGGGTAATAGTATATATTTTGAAGAGTATGAAAAAGTTGATGTATCTGTAAAGGGAAAAGCAGATATCGAAGTACTGTGAAAGAGGAAGTGAATGGCATGAGCAAAAAAGAGATAGTTGTATCCAATGTTTCAGAAGAGCATAATAACCCAATTGCTGAATTAGTTCAGGTCGCTTGTCGTTTTGATAGTGAGATTATTTTAGAAAGTGATAATCGCAGAATCAATGCCAAGAGTATTATGGGAATTATGGCATTCAATCCATCCAAGGGAATGACAGTGAATATCGAGGCAAACGGTGATGATGAGCAGGAAGCATTAGTAGCAATGGAAAAGTTTTTAGTTTGTGAGTAGTTTTTGTCTGAAGGAGGAACCAATTTATGGAAAAGAAGACAACAGCAGCAAAACCAGTAGTAAAAACAACAGCAAAAGAAGCATCTAAGAGCACTGTAAAAGAGACAGCAGTAAAAGAGCCTGTAAAGGAAACCGCAGCTGAGACAAAAGCAGCAGCAAAAGAGGCTGTCAAAGAAGTTGAGAAGAAAGCTGCAGAGACAAAGGTAGCAGAAAAAGTAGAAGCAGCTACAAAGACTGTAGCCAAAAAGGCAGCAGAGAAAGTAGAGGCAGCTACAAAGACTGTAGCAAAGAAAGCAGCAGCTAAAAAAGCAGCTCCTAAGAAAGAGGAACTGAAACCGGAAGTATATATCCAGTTCCAGGGACAGGAAGCAGTTATTACAGAAGTGATCGAGAAAGCAAAGAAGCAGTTTGAGGTAGAAGGTCACAGAGCATCTTCTATCAAGAGCATTCAGGTATATTTAAAACCGGAAGAATATGCAGCTTATTATGTGATCAACCAGAAACATGCTGGAAGAGTGAACTTATTTTAATACATAAGAATTGAATCAAGATACAAAAAAGGAATTGCCACACGTTGCGGCAATTCCTTTTTTGCGCTTAGATTCATGAGAATCAAATTTTGGAGAGCATGCGTCTCTTATTTGTGTTCTTCTTTGTATTTAGATACCAGTTTCTGGATTCTGTCATATGGGTTTAACAGATCGCTGATGGAGGAATCGTGATTTAAAGTATCAATGATGTAAGCGATGTATTTACTCATATCACAGTTGATGTAGTATGGTCTGGAAAGAAGTTCCGGTGTCTGGTAAGTAAGGTTTGTGGTAACTACTTTGTAGATGATATCGTCCTCTACTGCCTTATCAAAACGCTCAAGACCATTTGTGAAGAGACCGAAAGTAGCTACTACGAAGATACGGTTTGCTTTTCTCTTCTTTAATTCGGTAGCAACGTCGATCATACTTTCTCCGGAAGAGATCATATCGTCGATAATGATCACGTCTTTTCCTTCTACAGAAGTTCCTAAGAATTCATGTGCAACGATCGGATTACGTCCGTCAACAATCTTACTGTAATCACGACGTTTGTAGAACATACCCATATCAACACCGAGTACGTTTGCAAGGTAAACAGCACGGTTTGTACCACCTTCATCCGGGGAGATGATCATTAAATGGTCATTGTCGATTTTTAAGTCATCACAGTTCTTTAAGATACCTTTGATGAACTGGTAAGCTGGCTGAACAGTCTCAAATCCTTTCAAAGGAATGGCGTTCTGTACACGAGGATCGTGTGCATCGAAAGTGATGATGTTATCAACGCCCATAGCAGTCAGTTCCTGCAATGCAAGTGCGCAGTCTAAGGATTCACGTGCAGTACGTTTGTGCTGACGGCTTTCATATAAGAAAGGAATGATCGCTGTGATACGTCTTGCTTTACCGCCAACGGCAGCAATAATACGTTTTAAATCAGCGTAATGATCGTCTGGTGACATATGGTTTTCGTGGCCGGATACAGAGTAAGTAAGGCTGTAATTGGTAACGTCTACCATGAGATAAAGATCATATCCACGTACAGATTCTTTGATCACACCTTTTGCTTCACCTGTTCCAAAACGTGGTACAGATGTGGAGATGATATAAGAGTCGCGGTGATAACCTTTGAATGCAGCTTCATTCTGGTGTGCGTGTTCTCTTTTCTCTCTCCAGCCTACTAAGTACTGGTCAACTTTGGCGCCTAATTCTTCGCAGCTCTTTAAGGGGATTAAGCCGAGTGCGCCGTCTGGCATGGTTTCTAGAATTCTTTCATCGTTTGGCATGAGTGGTTTTCCTCCATAAAAATTAAACATTAACAATTTATTTCAATAGATGGTAAATAAGGGGATATTTAGTGCATCTAGTGAATACGTTTTTTCAAGCGGATATCATCACCGAATAATTTGATGATGGTATAGCTGTTCGATATCCTGGAAAGAACACGTTCCGAGTAAATATCCGCAACCTGATTCATGTTCAGATTGGTGGAAATAATCGTGGACTTCTGTCTTAAGATACGTTCATTTAAACACAGAAACAACTGCGATGTGGTAAACGAGTTCGAAAGCTCAGTACCGAGATCATCAATGATCAGCAGATCGCAGTCAAAAATATTCTGGTGTGTAGCAATCGCATCTGCGTCTTTTTCAAACACACCTTTGCTTAATATATCAAATAATTGGAACGCCGTAAAGTAGATTACGGAATGTCCTGAATCTAATAACTCTTTTGCAATGCAGTTTGATAGAAAAGTCTTACCAATTCCAGTATCTCCAAAAAAATACAGATTAGCAAAAACAGAATCAAACTGATCGACAAATTCATGGCACTTTGCAACGGCAGCTTTCGCAGTTGCAAGCGAGGTAAGCCCGGTTGCCGGGTTGACAGCCGTATCTGAATAATAATCCAGTGACAGGGTGCTGAAATTCTCTTTTGCGAGAATGTCTTTGATGTTGGACTGGGTATAGATCAGATCAATCGCCTGCTGTTTGAAGCAGTGGCAAGGCTTGCCGTCAATATATCCGGTGTCCTTGCAGTCCGGACATTCATAGACCGGTTCAAAATAATTTTCCGGGAGAGAGAGTTCTTTCATCAGAGCTTTCTTCCGGGCGCGCAGTTCTTTCAGTCTGGCTTTTAACTCCGTGAGCGCAGAACTGTCACCGTCTAAGAGACGTCTCGCAGAAGCCACGGAAATCTCGGCAATGGAGGCGTCAAGAGCCTTCAGTTCCGGGGAACGTTCATAGGCTGCTTTGGTGCGTTCTTCTAACGCATGTTGTGCTTTTAACTGTTTTGCATCGTATGAACGGAAAATTTCGTCATACTGCGAATTATTTAATGCCATTTGATTCTCCCTGTTATCTTAAAAAAAGAAAGATACTGTACGAATTAATGCTGCGCAGAAGTAGTAAGCAGCATCCTTTCTAACTGGTCATAATCATAGGAACGCTGTTCAAAATTATTAAAACGGTTTTTGGACTGGGCGTTTAGTGCTGTATTCGGGACGACAGCAGCTTTTTTCTTCTTCTGGTGTTCCTCGTCAAGCTTTGTGATATCTTCCGGCGTGGTTACATGGTTCTTCTTCCAGCTTGTCAGGATTGAGTCAATATATTCAAACTTCGGCTGGTGTATCGCCTGTATCGTGCGCTCACACGCGCATGTGATCACTTCCGTGGAGAATCCATATTCAGAACGCCATTTTTCAATGTAGGCAGTCTCTGCCGGAACAAGGGAACGTCCGGTGATGCCGAGTGCCTTCATGACAGCAAAATAAAGCTGGCTGTGGATTCCGGCAGCCTGTTTTGCCTGGTCTACAGTTGTAATCTGATTATCTGCCCAGGCAAGGGCAACTTTTTCTATGTAACGGATACTGGTGTGTCCTTTGCTCACACAGTATTCAATCAGATATTCAATCAGATCTGTGGAAAAACCAAGACCGTCGTACCAGTATAAGATACTGTTCATGTCCGTTGGAGTTAAAATACGTCCAAGGTAACGCTCTGCAATAAACAAAAGCTCTGCGACCGATTCCTGTTTGCGGAACATGGAAATGTCCTCTGCAGAATAGTTCTTTGGTTCTGGAGCAGACGGTTTTTGGGAGGCGTCCTCAGCTAACGCTGCCGTGGATACTTCCGGAGAAGCAGCAGCCTGTGAAGATACCGTATCTGAAGCCTCGTTTTCGGCTGGTCTGCGTCTGGTATCTAAAAAACAGACGCCGGTCAGGTTCTCACTGGAATCGTATTCGAGACGGAGCAGATGCATCCGCTCCCAGTAGCTTAAAGCACGCTTGATGTCTTTTTCCGTGTGTTCAAACTTATCTGCCATGGCAGAGATAGAAAACGCCGCATCCGGTGCATTTAACTGTCTTAACAGATAAAGATATATTTTTACAAACTCTCCATTGGCATCCGACATATATTCATCAATGAAAATATTCGATACACTGGTGGCAGAGGTCTGACTGTCACTATGAAGTGTTATATTTGCCATTGTGTTCATTCCTTTCATAACAGAGCTGTCTGGAATGTATTATCCATTAGCTCATCCCAAATTATAGCACAGGAATGTAAAAAAGAGAAGAAAAAAATTGCCCACAAACCCAGCAAAATCAAGGCTTCGCAAAAATGTGGATAATGTGGATAAAAAATAGCTTTACAAAAAGCCATTTCCGGCAGAAAAGCACAGAAGTGAGAAAATATAAGCGCTTACAGCCTTTTTAGGCTGAAATGTGGATAACTTTATGTAAACAAAAAAATCCACATTCAAAAGTTGAAGTTTTCCCCAATTGAATGTGGATAATGTGGATAAGTTATCTGCCAAGCAGGTGTTCGCCAACATTTACAATGTCTCCGGCGCCCATAGTTATCAACAAATCACCGTTTATACAATTTTTTAATAAAAAGTTTTCAATTTCTGTAAAAGAAGGAAAATAGTGGACATCCGTGCCCTTTTCCTTTAATTTTACCTCGATATCCCTGGAACTGATGCCGAAGGTGTTCTTTTCACGGGCTGCGTAAATATCAGCTAACACAACGACGTCTGCCATAGAGAGAACGTCTGCAAAGTCATTTAAAAATGCCTTGGTTCTGGAGTAGGTATGCGGCTGGAACACCAGTACCAGACGCTTGTGAGGATATTTCTTTGCAGCAGTTAAGGTGGCGCGGATCTCGGTCGGATGATGTGCATAGTCATCAATGACTGTCACACCGTCCACACAGCCTTTGTACTGGAAACGTCTGTCAGCACCGCCGAAGGCAGCAAGACCGGCAAGAATATCTTCTTTTGAAATCTTTAAGTCGAGGGCAAGCGCAATGGCTGCAAGTGCATTGGAAACATTGTGCAGTCCCGGAACATTTAATGCGACATCCATTACTTTTTCGCCGTGGTACATGGCGGTGAAACTTGCACAGGCTTTCTCGTTGAAGGTGATATCAGCAGGATAAAAGTCGCAGGTGCCGCTCATGCCGTAGGTAATGACCTGTGGCGCAAGATCTGCTACGATCTCCTGATAGTTTTCAATTTCGCCATTGATGATAATGGCACCATTTTCTTTTGTATTTTTTGCAAATAAGTGGAAAGAATTGCGGATATCCTGAATATCTTTAAAGAAGTCAAGATGTTCCGCTTCTATATTTAAAATAATGCTGTATTTTGGACGAAAATTCAAAAAGCTGTTTGTATATTCACAGGCTTCGGAGATAAAAACGTCAGATTTTCCAACGCGGAGATTTCCGTCGATTGCCTTTAAAATACCACCTACGGTAATGGTCGGGTCTTTTTTTGCTATGAGTAAAATCTGGGAGATCATGGAAGTTGTGGTTGTTTTTCCATGGGTTCCGGACACAGCGATGGAATTCTGATAGTTATCCATGATCTGACCGAGCAGTTCTGCACGGCTTAACATTGGGAGTCCTTTTTCCCTTGCTGCGGCAAATTCCGGGTTATCTTCACGGATCGCTGCGGTGTACACGACAAGATCAATGCCTTCTATTATATTGGAAGCTCTCTGACCATAGAAAATCTGCATGCCCATATGCTCTAAGTGTTTTGTGAGTTCAGATTCTTTTGCGTCAGATCCGGAAATGGTGAAGTGTTCCTCAAAAAGAATCTCAGCAAGACCGCTCATGCTGATTCCGCCGATTCCGATAAAGTGAATGTGTATTGGTTCTTTAAAATTAATTTTATACATTTTATGAATACCTGCCTGTTTTTCGTTGAATATCGATGAAAAAGTTTATGAAAAACTTCATCTTTTTATAACAAAGCGTTCCAGAATGACTGAAACAGTTTCATTATACCCATATATCCGGATTTTGCAAATTCTTTTCGGATAATTCGGCGTTAGCTATTTTGACGAAAAAAACAGGACAAACACACATATTTGTATAAATTGTCAAAAAACAGAAAAAATTTCTGAAAAAATTGTGTAAAATGATGTACATTGAAAAAGGGTTGTGATATACTTGAAATATCAAGAGGACCAGATTGACTAGAAAGTGACGAGAGGTGATTGACGTGATTCGAAAAGAAATGATAGCAATGCTATTAGCGGGAGGTCAGGGAAGCCGTTTAGGCGTTCTGACAGCAAAAGTTGCAAAGCCGGCAGTTGCATTTGGAGGCAAGTATCGTATTATCGATTTCCCATTGAGCAACTGCATTAACTCCGGAATTGATACGGTCGGTGTGTTGACACAGTATCAGCCATTACGTTTGAATACCCATATCGGAATTGGTATTCCGTGGGATCTTGACCGTAATAACGGAGGTGTAACAGTACTTCCACCATATGAGAAGAGCAATAACAGTGAGTGGTATTCAGGAACTGCCAATGCGATTTATCAGAACATGAATTACATGGAGCAGTACAATCCGGAATATGTACTGATCCTGTCAGGCGATCATATTTATAAAATGGATTATGAAGTCATGCTTGATTTCCACAAGGAAAACAATGCAGACGTTACAATTGCGACGATGCCGGTTCCACTGGAGGAAGCAAGCCGTTTTGGTATCGTGATTGCAGATGAAGATAAGCGAATCCAGGATTTTGAGGAGAAACCGGAACATCCGAGAAGCAATCTGGCTTCCATGGGTATTTACATATTCAGTTGGAAAGTATTGAAGGAAGCTCTGACAGCAATGAAGGATCAGAGCAACTGTGATTTTGGTAAGCACATCATTCCTTACTGCCACGAGAAGAAGCAGCGTCTGTTTGCTTATGAATACAATGGCTACTGGAAAGATGTAGGAACGCTTGGCTCTTATTGGGAAGCCAATATGGAACTGATCGACCTGATCCCGGAGTTCAACCTTTATGAAGAATACTGGAAGATCTACACCAAGAGTGATATTATCCAGCCACAGTATCTGTCCGAGGACAGCATTGTGGAGAAGAGTATCATCGGAGAGGGATCTGAGATCTACGGAGAGGTTCACAGTTCAGTCATCGGAGCTGGTGTTACGATCGGAAAGGGCAGCGTTGTCCGTGATTCCATTATCATGAAGGGAACACAGATCGGTGAGAATGTCGTGATCGACAAAGCGATTATTGCTGAAAACTGCAGCATTGGAGATAATGTTACATTAGGCGTTGGTGAGGAAAAACCGAACAAGTTCAACGAGAAGATCTATTCCTTTGGTCTTGTGACGATCGGAGAAGATTCCGAGATTCCGTCGAACGTCTCAGTCGGAAAGAACACTGCAATTTCCGGCAAGACCACAAAAGAAGATTATCCGGAAGGAATTCTTGACAGCGGTGAAGTAATTATTAAGGCAGGTGACTCAGAATGAAGGCAGTAGGAATTATTTTAGCTGGCGGTAATAACAGCCGCATGCAGGAATTATCGAACAAACGAGCAATTGCAGCAATGCCGATCGGAGGCAGTTACCGGAGCATCGACTTCGCTCTGAGCAATATGAGTAATTCTCATGTACAGACAGTGGCAGTGCTGACACAGTACAGTGCAAGATCCCTGAATGAACATTTAAGTTCTTCCAAATGGTGGGATTTCGGACGTAAACAGGGTGGTTTATATGTATTCAACCCAACTGTAACAGTGGATAACAGCTGGTGGTACCGTGGCACAGCAGATGCGATGTACCAGAATATCAGTTTCCTGAAAAAACGTCATGAGCCATATGTCATCATCAGCAGTGGTGACTGTGTATACAAACTTGATTTTAACAAAGTCCTTGATTACCATATCGAGAAGAAAGCAGATATCACCGTTGTGTGCAAAGATATGGATCCGAATGTGGATGTCAGCCGTTTTGGTGTTGTCCGCATGAATGAGGATTCCAGAATCGTTGAGTTTGAGGAGAAACCAATGGTTTCCCAGTCCAATACGATTTCTACAGGTATCTACATTGTCCGCAGAAGACAGCTCATTGAGATGTTAGAGCGGAGTGCTGATGAGGGAAGATGGGATTTTGTAACGGATATCCTGATCCGTTATAAGAATATGAAGCGTATCTATGGTTATAAGATGAAAGAATACTGGAGCAATATTGCAACCGTAGATTCTTATTACCAGACCAATATGGACTTCTTAAAACCGGAAGTCAGAAATTACTTTTTTAAAGAAGAACCGGGAATTTTCTCAAAAGTGGATGATCTTCCACCGGCAAAATATAATGCAGGATCAGACGTGAAAAACAGCCTGATCGCGAGCGGATGTATTATCAACAGCAAGGTTGAAAATTCTATCTTATTTAAGAAGGTATTTGTCGGAAAAAATTGTGTGATCAAGAATTCCATTATTTTAAACGATGTTTATATTGGGGATAATACACACATTGAAAACTGTATCGTTGAGAGCCGTGATACATTGAAAGCCAACACATACTATTGTGGAGAGAATGGAATTAAGATCGTATCTGAGAACAATGAGAGATATGTATTATAGCCAGAATCACAGAGTTACTTACAGGGTGACAAAAACTTGCGTTAGATGAAGACCGAAAAGGGGGACTGAGACATCATGCAGATTACAGACGTCAGAATTAGAAAAGTTGAAAAAGAAGGCAAAATGAAAGCCGTAGTTTCTATTACCATAGATGAAGAATTTGTGGTACATGATATTAAGATCATTGAGGGAGAGAAGGGATTATTTATCGCGATGCCAAGCAGAAAGGCAGCAGACGGTGAATACCGTGATATCGCACATCCGATCAATTCCAATACAAGAGATCGTATTCAGAAACTGATCCTTGAAAAGTATCAGGAAACAATGGATGCGGAAGAATAATAACTGCAGGTGAGCGGGTCGCTATGGGGATAGCGGCCCGTTTTTTACAAAATTCATTTATCTGCTTGTAAAATCTAAAATCTTCTGTAAAATATAGGATGATACAATAAAAATAGGGAGAGTAAAAACCTCCCTATTTTCGCATGCATATAATAATGAAGAAAACAAAGGATAGAAAGGTATAGAAAAATGGAACAGTTAAAAGCAGTCATTCTGGCAGCAGGAAAAGGAACACGTATGAAATCTGATCTTCCAAAAGTGGTTCATACCATTGAGGGAAAATGCCTTGTAGATTATGCAATTGACGCGGCAGAGGGCGCTGGCGCAACAGACATCTGCCTTGTAGTAGGATATAAAAGTGAAGTAGTAAAAAGCAGTATCTCCCATAAAAATGTAAAATTTGCATTACAGGAAGAACAGTTAGGAACCGGTCATGCAGTAAAATGCGCCAGAGATTTCTTAGGTGAGGAAGGTCAGACATTGATCTTATTCGGAGATACACCGCTCATCACTGCGGAGACACTGAAACGTTTATCAGAGCATCATAAGAAAAATGGAAACACCGTGACCGTATTGTCAGCAATGGTTGATGATCCGGACGGCTACGGAAGAATCATCCGTGATGCAGACGGAAAATTTGTAAAGAGCGTGGAACATAAAGATGCATCACCGGAAGAATTAGAGTCTCACGAGATCAATTCCGGTATGTACATTTTTGACACAAAGGAATTGAAAGAAGCTTTGGATAAATTAACCCCAAACAATGCACAGGGCGAATATTATCTACCGGATACACTTACTATAATCAAAAACAAAGGCTTAAAAGTGGACGCATTTGCGCTCGAAGATCCGGAAGATATCACAGGTGTCAACGATCAGGAGCAGCTTGCAGCAGCCGCTGCGGTGATCCGCGGACGACAGAACAAATAACTTGATTCAATAGTAAACAGAAGGAGAACAGGAGATGTTTTTGATCGTAGGACTGGGCAATCCGACCAAACAGTACGAGAAGACGAGACACAATATCGGTTTTGATGTCATGGATGCCTTGGCAGAGAAATATAATATTAGTATCAGTGAAAACAAGCACAAAGCGCTTTGTGGAAAAGGCGTGATCGAAGGCATGAAAGTTGTTCTGGCGAAGCCGCAGACATACATGAACTTAAGCGGCGAGAGCGTTGCAGAACTGATCAACTATTACAAATTAGATCCGGAATCTGAGCTGATCGTGATTTTTGATGACATCAGCTTAGAGCCGGGCAATATCCGCATCCGCAAAAAAGGAAGTGCGGGTGGGCATAATGGAATCAAGAACATTATTGCCATGACAGGCACGCAGAACTTCATGCGGATCAAAGTCGGTGTCGGAGAGAAGCCGAAGGGCTGGGATCTTGCAGACTATGTGCTTGGACGTTTCAGCACGGAAGACCGTGCAAAAGTCGAGGAAGCGATCGGACATGCAATGGATGCAGCCGTCCTGATGATGCAGGGTGAAGTCGACAAAGCAATGAACGATTATAACAGCAAAAAGCAGGAGTAAGCGAGCAGTATCAGCCGGGCAGAGAGGAGTACAGACAACGTGAAAACATTCACAGAACCCAAAGCGTTCACGGAACCCAAAGCGTTCACTGAACCCTTAAAGGAACTGCAGGGTTATGAAGAGTTAGAGCAGGCACTGAAAAAAACAACAGGAGTGATACAGGTCTCCGGTTGTATCGATGCCATAAAACCGCATATTGCATACAGTGTCAACAATGGTTCTGGAAACAGAATCATTGTTACTTTTCATGAGCAGAAAGCGAAGGAACTGTTAGAGGAATACCGTTTTTTTGATAAAAAAGCAGCCTATTATCCGGCAAAAGATATTCTTTTTTACCAGTCGGATATCCGTGGAAATGTTCTGACAGCGGAGCGTATCAATGCCTTGAAAATGATGGCAGAGGAAAAAGAATGTACCATTATAACTACATTTGACGGTCTGATGAATCCAATGCCAAGCCCGGAAAAGTTTATTCAGGCGGTGAAAAAAATCTCCGTGGGAGATACCGTCGAATTAAATGAGCTGACAAAACATCTTGTGGAACTCGGATATGAGAAAAACTATCAGGCGGAGACAATGGGAGAATTTTCTGTGCGCGGTGGAATCATAGATATTTTTCCGCTGACGGAGGAAAATCCATTCCGAATCGAACTGTGGGGAGATGAGGTGGACTCAATCCGTTCGTTTGATCCGGAGAGCCAGCGCTCCATTGAGAATCTGCAGGAAGTCTATATTTATCCGGCATGTGAACTGGTGCTGACGGAAGAAGAACGCCGGTCTGGTGTCGAGAAGATCAAGAAAGAAGCAAAAAAAGTTGCAGACAAGTTCCGCAAAGAGATGAAGACCGAGGAAGCCTGCCGGGTGCAGTCTATGGCGGATCAGATTGCCGAAGAAACAATGGAATATGGCATCTCAGCGGGACTGGATGCGTATCTTTCCTATTTCTGCGAGGAGCGGGTTTCCTTATTAGATTATTTGAAAAAAGAGGATTCCATTCTGTTTTTAGACGAGACAGTGCGGACTGTCGAGCGCGGACAGTCCACGGAAACGGAATTTTCCGAGAGCATGAAACAGCGTTTGGAAAAAGGATATATTCTCCCAGGGCAGATGCGTGAACTTTTTTCCTGCAAAGAGATACTGGCAAAGATCAATCAGATGCGCTGTGTCGCACTGGTCGCGCTTGATATGAAGTGCAATTCGTTGAACATCACAGAGCGTATGGCGATCGAGAGCCGCACGGTGAATCCGTATAACAACAGTTTTGAACTTCTGATCAAGGACTTAAAGCGTTATAAGAAAAACGGATACCGGATGATCCTGTTGTCGAGTTCGAGAACGAGAGCAAAACGTCTGGCAGAGGAACTGATGAATGAAGATCTTCCAGCATTTTATTCGGAAGATTTTGACCGGAATTTAAGCCCCGGCGAGATCATGACAGGCTATGGCAAGGTGAAAAAAGGCTATGAGTATCCGGCGGTGAAGTTTGTCGTCATTTCCGAGAGTGACATTTTCGGCTCCGAAAAAAAGAAAAAGAAACGCCACAGAATGTATGAGGGCGAGAAAATCGCCAGCTTTACAGACTTAAATATCGGCGATTATGTAGTGCATGAGAATCATGGACTTGGCATTTACCGCGGTATCGAGAAGATCGAAGTGGATAAGACGGTAAAAGATTATATCAAGATTGAATATGCCGGTGGTGGAAATCTTTATATCCTGGCGACGCAGTTGGAACTGATCCAGAAATATGCCGGTGCTGATGCGAAGAAACCGAAGTTGAATAAGCTTGGCGGTCAGGAATGGAATAAGACGAAAACAAAAGTCCGTGGCGCGGTCAAGGAGATCGCCGGGGATCTTGTGCGGCTGTATGCGGCAAGACAGAGCGAGCGCGGTTTTGCTTACGGACCGGATACTGTATGGCAGCGGGAGTTTGAGGAGATGTTCCCGTTTGAGGAGACAGAGGATCAGGATCTTGCAATCGAGGCGACTAAAAAAGATATGGAAAGCACGAAGATCATGGATCGTCTGATCTGTGGGGATGTCGGCTATGGCAAGACAGAAATTGCTATCCGCGCAGCGTTTAAGGCGGTTCAGGACGGAAAGCAGGTGGCATTTTTAGTGCCGACCACCATTTTAGCGCAGCAGCATTACAATAATTTTGTGCAGCGAATGAAAGATTTTCCGGTGAATATTGATCTGCTCTGCCGTTTCCGGTCTGCGGGCGAACAGAAGAAAACATTAGAAAGACTGAAAAAAGGACAGGTGGATATCATCATAGGCACACACCGTCTTCTGTCTAAAGATGTGGTGTTTAAAGATCTTGGACTTTTGATGATCGACGAGGAACAGCGCTTTGGTGTTACCCACAAAGAAAAAATCAAACAGTTAAAAAATAATATTGACGTTCTCACACTGACAGCAACGCCGATCCCGCGGACACTGCACATGAGCCTGATCGGAATCCGTGATATGAGCGTGTTAGAGGAACCGCCAATGGACCGTATCCCAATCCAGACCTATGTGATGGAATACAACGAGGAACTTGTGCGGGAAGCCATTTCCAGGGAACTTGCAAGGGGCGGACAGGCGTATTATGTATACAATCGAGTGAAAGAGATCGCAGATGTTGCAACAAAGATCGCAGAGCTTGTTCCGGAGGCGAACGTTGCTTATGCGCATGGTCAGATGAAAGAGACGGAACTCGAAAACATCATGTATAAGTTTATCAACGGCGAGATCGATGTGCTTGTGTCAACAACGATCATTGAGACAGGACTTGATATTTCCAATGTCAATACCATGATCATTCATGATGCGGACAATATGGGATTGTCGCAGTTGTATCAGCTCCGTGGGCGTGTAGGACGTTCGAACCGCACAGCGTATGCGTTTTTAATGTATAAGCGGGATAAAATGTTAAAAGAAGTGGCAGAAAAACGTCTGGCGGCGATCAAGGAGTACACCGAGCTTGGCAGTGGATTTAAAATCGCCATGCGTGACCTTGAGATCCGTGGAGCCGGAAACCTGCTTGGCGCGGAACAGCACGGACATATGGAGGCGGTCGGATATGATCTGTACTGCAAGATGTTAAACGAGGCTGTCAAAGAGGCAAAAGGCATGAAGCAGGAAGAAAACTTCGACACCATGATCGACATTGACATTGACGCCTACATTCCAATGGGATATATCCCAAATGAAATGCAGAAACTTGATATTTACAAACGTATCGCAGATATCCAGACGGAAGAAGAGACGGAGGAAATGTTAGAGGAACTGATCGACCGTTTCGGAGAACCGCCGAAACCGGTAGAAAACCTGCTCTACATTGCAAAAATAAAATCACTTGCGCATGAGGTTTACCTGACAGAAATTTCTCAGAAAGCCGACACGGTGAAATTTACACTCTATGAGAAGGCGAAACTGGATGTGGCAAAAATACCGGAATTTGTAGCTTCTTACGGCAATAACCTGAAATTTGTCATGGACGCAAAAGCACCGTATTTTACCTATTTTTTCAAGAAAAATTCCAGAGAAAAAAATGTGGATGTAAGAGCTGTAATCGACGCTTTCTTGAGTGGCATGCGGGAAACTCTGTGAAAAAAGGGTGAAAAATCTTGCGGCAGCAGTCAAAAAGCACTATAATAGGAAAAGCGACTATCCATGTATCAAAATTCGTTTGGATAGATTAGGAGGAATTATGGTTACAAAGAAATTTACAACGTTGCTGGTAAGCGGTGTCTTGGCAGCATCTATGTTAGTGGGATGCGGCGGTATCAATAAAAATGAAACAGTCGCAACCTTAGATGGACAGGAGATCAAATTAGGAGTTGCGAATTTTGCAGCACGTCTGCAGCAGGCAGAGGCAGATGATTTTTACAGATCTTATTTTGGAGATGAGGTCTGGACTTCTGATCTTTATGGAAACGGTACTACGATGGAAGAGTCCACAAAGAGCAATGTCATCGGAATGATCGAGAACTTATATGTACTGCAGAATCATATGGCAGATTATGATGTGACATTAACAGATGAGGAGACTGCAAAAATTGCAGATACCGCTGCACAGTTTATGGCAGATAATGATGAAAAGGCAATCAATGCACTTGGCGCAACGGAGGACATTGTGAATGAATACCTTACATTAGTAACCATTCAGAGCAAAATGCGTACAGCGATCATCGCGGATGCAGATACGAATGTCAGTGACGCGGACGCCAACACAAGTGCATATAGTTATGTTAATGTATCGAAAACCAGTTATAAAGATGCAGAAGGAAACACGCAGGAATATACAGATGACGAGAAAGCAGAACTTGCAGATACAGTTCAGAAATTCCACGATGCAGCAGCAGACACGACACTTGATACAGCCGCAGATGAGTATGGATATACCGTATCTTCCGGTACATTTGCAGCAGACAATACTACACTGGATGAAGAAGTGCTTACCGCATTAGAGGGACTTAAGAACGAAGGAGACCTTTCTGACGTCGTAGAGACAGACAATTATTACTATGTACTTCGTCTGGATGAGATCACAGATGCAGATGCGACAGAGCAGCACAGACAGGAGATCATCAGCCAGCGCCAGAGTGACTTATATAATGAAGTGTTACAGGGCTGGAAAGATGACGCAGAGTGGGTATTAAATGAAAAAGTATGGGAAAAAGTTACATTTGATAACTTGTTCACAACAACGGTAGAATCCACAGAGGCAGCAGAAGATAACACAGCAGCAGACAATGCAGTGACAGAGAATACTGAGTCAGTGGATGGCACAGAATCTGTTCAGTAAAAATACAGACATGCAGGATAATCAGGGAATCATATCGGTTCAATGGTTATCCTGTTTTTTCTTGTGAAATGCGGGCGTTTATGTTATCCTAAAAAATAAGGCGAAGACCCGCGCGTTTGTATGCAAAACGCGCAATGCCGATAAAATAAGCATTTTACATAAACAGTAAGAGGAATCCGAAACAATGAAAAAAGACAATATCGTACTGATCGGAATGCCTGGCGTAGGAAAAAGCACTGTGGGTGTCATTCTTGCGAAGGTATTGGGATATGAATTTATAGATGCAGACCTTGTAATCCAGAAGGAAGAAGGCAAACTGTTAAAAGAGATTATTGAAGAAGTTGGAACAGACGGTTTCATCGAGGTGGAAAACCGTGTGAACAGCTCGCTTATGGTGGAACATTCGATCATTGCCACAGGCGGAAGCGTTGTTTACGGCAAAGAGGCAATGGAGCATTTGAGAAGTATCGGAACGGTGATCTATTTACAGCTTCCGTATGAAGAACTGGATAAGAGATTAAGCGACATCAAGGGACGCGGTGTTGTTTTAAGAGACGGACAGACTTTAAAAGATCTGTATGAGGAGCGTGTTCCGTTATATGAAAAATATGCGGATGTCGTTGTAAATGAATACGGTCTGAATGTGGAGCAGACCATTGATAAAATTTTAAGTTTGAGGAATGAAGCAAAATGCAAAAAATAAAGTTGACGAAAAAAGTTATCATAGAACTGCTCGTGATAGCGGGTCTATTTTTGGTCTTATTGTTTTTTGCGGTTTCACAAAAGATAACAATCGGACAGAAATATCAGCAGGTTTATTTTAATGGTGAATTAATTGGAAATGTTGCGGTACACGTAGATGTAGATAAAGCAGTACATGAAGTGAGGCGTGCACTTGCGGCAGAGAGCGCAGATCCTGTGTGCATGGATTATGAATATTCTTCCAGCAAAGCCAATGATTGGTTTACCCCACTATTCACAGAAGATGCATTAAAAGAAGCCTTAAAGGAAAAAATGAGAGTATCAGAAATTGAAACGCAGGTGAGAGCCTATACGGTGGCAATCGAAGGCTATCGCGGCAATTTCAAAAGTATGGACGAAGTGACAGAATTTTTAAATACAGTCAAAAATGAGGCTGACACAGAGGGACAGTTTACAACACAGGTTTCGAAAGAAGAAGGACATATAAGCGGTATCTACAGTGCGCAGTTAGTGACGGTTGATCCAAAAGAGGACACAGAAGTGATTCCGGAGGAAACATTGGCAGATCAGGTGTCCGGTGGTGTAAATGGTGCTTTTACTTACCAGATGGAATATGCCATGGCAAATCCAAAAGACGACAGTTACGAGACCGGAACACTGGATATAGAATTTATAGAGAGTGTAGAAGTATACGAAAAATATATTGCCGAGGATGCACTGTCGGATGTGGAAACACAGGTAGAGGAAGTAACAAAAGAAAAAGAAACGAATAAAATATATGTAGTAGAGAGTGGTGATGTACTTTCTGTGATCGCCATGGATCATGATACAACCGTAGCGAATATCATGGCGTTAAATGGATTTGACAATGCAGATGTAAGAATCTACCCGGGACAGGAGATCATCATTGCTGTACCGGAACCGGACTTAAGCCTTCGTATCAAAAAGGGTGAGGTTTACGAGGAAGATTACAACGCAGAACCGACCATTATTAAAAATGACGAATGGTATACGACAAAGCAGGTGGTACATCAGGAAGGTACGACCGGACACAGAGAGCGCAACGATATCGTTACCTATGAAAATGGAATCGAAGTCGCAAGAGAGCTTGCACATCAGACCATTATGGTAGAATCAACACCAGCGATCATTGAGCAGGGAACGATCACACCGCCAACGTATATCAAACCTTTGGCAGGCGGACATTTTACATCTGGTTTCGGACGCCGCTGGGGAAGAATGCACAAAGGTGTTGACTGGGGCTGCCCGGTAGGAACAACTGTTTACGCATCCAGTGCAGGAACCGTTGTCAGTGCCGGTTACAGCAAAGGATATGGTAACAATGTTGTCATCAGTCATCCGGATGGCAGAATGACACGCTATGCCCACAACAGTAAGTTACTGGTATCAGCAGGACAGTGGGTAGAACAGGGACAGAGCATTGCACTGAGCGGAAGCACAGGAAGATCGACAGGACCACATGTTCATTTCGAGATATACATCAATGGAGTTGCGGTAAATCCATTGAATTATATTGGTCAGTAATGTTATAATCAGAAAAAGAACCGCTTGACAAAAAGATACAATGGTTACTATAATAATGTGTTTGTATGCAACCATTCGATAAGTCTGTAAGTTGATGGCAGGCGGGACGAAAATGTTCATAGAGGTGTAATATGGAACAGTATGTGATTAAAGGTGGAAATCCTTTGGTTGGAGAAGTTGAGATTGGCGGAGCGAAAAATGCGGCACTGGCAATCCTTTCTGCAGCAGTAATGACGGATGAAACTGTTACGATAGAGAATCTCCCAAATGTGAGAGATATAAATGTATTATTAAATGCAATCCAGGAGATTGGAGCAAAAGTCGACCGGATTGACGCTCATACCGTTAAGATCAACGGATCTTTTATCCGTGATTTTAATGTTGACAATGAGTATATCAGAAAAATCAGAGCATCTTATTATCTGATCGGTGCTTTGTTAGGAAAATATAAAAGAGCAGAGGTGGCACTTCCGGGTGGATGTAATATCGGAAGCCGCCCGATTGACCTGCATTTAAAGGGATTCAGTGCATTAGGTGCGCATGTGGATATCAAGCATGGACTTGTCCTTGCATCCGCAGAAAAACTGACCGGAACCCATATTTATCTGGATAAAGTATCGGTCGGAGCAACCATTAATATTATGATGGCAGCTTCCATGGCAGAGGGAAAGACCATTATTGAAAATGCAGCAAAAGAACCACATGTGGTTGATGTTGCGAATTTCCTGAACAGCATGGGTGCACAGATCCGTGGTGCAGGAACCGACGTTATCAGGATCGTAGGTGTGGAAAAACTCCATAAGACCGAGTATTCCATTATCCCGGATCAGATTGAAGCAGGAACCTTTATGTTTGCGGCAGCCGCAACCAAAGGGGATGTTACAGTAAAGAATGTAATTCCAAAGCATTTAGAGGCAACCACAGCAAAGCTTTTGGAAATCGGCTGTGAGGTGGAAGAATTTGACGATGCAGTGCGTGTTGTTGCGTCCAAACCGCTTCATCATACACAGGTGACAACACTTCCATACCCTGGTTTCCCGACAGATATGCAGCCACAGATGGCAGTTGTTCTTGGAATTTCCGAGGGAACAAGCACGGTTACTGAGAGTATTTTTGAGAACCGTTTCAAATATGTAGACGAATTGACACGTATGGGTGCCAATATTAAAGTAGAGAGCAATATTGCAATCATCAATGGAACTGAAAAATACACCGGAGCAAGAGTGAACGCACCGGATCTTCGTGCGGGCGCAGCACTTGTCATTGCAGGTCTTGCAGCAGAAGGTATTACAGTTGTAGATGATATTTACTATATTGAACGTGGATATGAAGAATTTGAATCCAAGCTGGCGTCTTTGGGTGCGGTGATCGAAAAAGTAAGTACAGAAAAAGAAATCCAGAAATTCACACTCAAGGTTTCTTAAACCGGAGGCTGACTAGGTAATGTAGGCAGATTTTATGGCTGCGTTATAGGTTATGAAGGGCAGATATAAGAGTCCATACACAAGTCAAATTATTAGTGTATATAAAAGAAAATCGTACAAACGAAATATGATGTTCCTGTTCGCAGAGCTCACAAAGGAAATCATATTTGTTTGTACGATTTTTCTTTTTCTCTATGCTGTGACTGACTTGTGCATGTACTCTTATATCTGCCCTGCTTTACGTTATGAATGTAGCTCAAAATCTGCCTGATTTGCTGAAATATCCGGCTAACTTTCCACATTTTACAGGCATTCCTGTCTGTTCATTAGTGAAATGATATGTGAAAGGCTGGTGGGAAGCCAGAGGATATTTTAATATAAGAAAATCTTAATAATTTCTTGTTAATTTCTTATGCAAGTATTTGAAAACTTGTATGAGAAATTTGTTATATTAAACTTAAACAATATAGATGTAAGGAGTTGAAAAGTATGTCTGAAAAGATATTGATTATAGATGACGAGCAGGATATAGCGGACTTATTGGAAGTCTATTTAAAAAATGAAAATTACACAGTTTATAAATACTATTGTGCTAAGGATGCCATGCCATGTATCGAAAATGGCGATATTGATCTCGCTATTTTGGATATTATGCTTCCAGATATGGATGGTTTTTCACTTTGTCAGCTTATACGCCAAAAATACACTTATCCGATTATCATGCTGACTGCTAAAATTGAGGAAACAGACAAAATTACCGGTCTGACATTGGGAGCTGATGATTATGTAACAAAACCATTTCGACCACTTGAAGTGGTTGCCAGAGTAAAAGCACAACTGAGACGTTATAAAAGGTACGCACTTGAGACGATTCCTGAAAAAGTTTCCTCAACGCTTTCATACAATAAATTAAGTCTGAATGTGCAGACTCATGAATGTTTGTTAGAGGGAGAAACTATTTCATTAACGCCTACGGAGTTTTCTATCCTGCATGTTCTTTTAGCGAGTGCCGGAAAAGTTGTAAGCATTGAGGAATTGTTTCATTCAGTATGGAAAGATGAATATTACTCTAAAAACAGCAGTACAATTACCGTACATATCCGTCATCTGCGTGAAAAATTAAATGATACTTCCGACACACCACAATATATTAAAACGGTTTGGGGTGTTGGTTATAAAATTTAGAAAAAAGGGGACTGACAATGAAGAAAAATTCAAAATTTCTAATACTTATTCTATTTTTAATTTATCTGGTACTCTTGGTCTGGATCATACTGTTCAAATTGCAATTCTCAATCAATGATTTGGACAAGACAAGAAGTGTGAACTTCATGCCATTTTACTATGATAAGGAAATTGGATCATCATTTCACTTAAAAGAGGTTCTTGAAAATGTATTAATTTTCATGCCTATGGGCATCTATCTTCAAATGCTCTTGTCAAAATCAAACTACTATAAAAAACTTATGATAATTGGTGGAACAAGTTTACTATTGGAAACAGCGCAATATGTTTTAGCAATTGGTGTATCAGATATTACTGATATACTTACAAATACAGCAGGAGGTCTTTCAGGTCTGATTTTATATTCTATGATTGCTCATTTACTTGGAAAAAAAGAAAAAACAAATAGACTGTTTTCGATTTTGGGACTCATTGTAAGTGTTATTGTGGTTGGAATGCTTGGATTTATTCTGTTTGCAAATCAGTAGGAGGTACAATTTTTATGTCGGACAAAAAAAATACAACCGAAAAACATCTTAGAGTATGTCTGTTCCTATCGTTGCTGATTTATGCTGTTGCAGGATATATTATGACGCTCCTGTTGGATTATATTTTTTCAAAATTCAACAACGGTATTCTGGCATGGTTCTACTTGCGGATAGATGTTTTTTTCATACTCTATTTGGTGATTGGCTTTGTATATATCTTCGAATATTATTGGAAAAAGCCATGGAAATATCTGGATGAAGTGATTACAGCAACCACAACCGTTTATGAGCAAAATGATCATTCTGTAATTTTATCTGAACCGCTGAAAGAATTAGAGGAGCAGCTAAATCAAATAAAAATGTCTATACTGTTAAGTAAGCAGACCGCAAAACAGGCTGAGCAAAAGAAAAATGAAATTGTCATGTATCTGGCACATGATATACGAACCCCTTTGACAACTGTAATTGGTTATTTGAGTTTGCTCCATGAAGCACCTGATATGCCAAATCAGCAAAAGGAAAAGTATGTAAAGGTTGCGTTGGATAAGGCAGAACGTCTCGAAAAGCTCATCAATGAACTTTTTGAAATCACAAAGTATAATACTCACACGGTCGTTATCCAAAAAGAGCATGTGGATTTACACTGCTTGATTGCACAGGTAATTGATGAAATATATCCAACACTCTCCGCAAATGGTAATACAGCAGTATTTACCTCGGAAGATGATTTAACTGTCGAGGCTGATCCCGAAAAAATGGCAAGGGTTTTCAGCAACCTTTTGCGAAATGCTGCTGCATACAGTTACCCCAAAACAGAAATTCATATATTTGCTAAAAGATTCCTACATGAAGTTCAGATTACTTTTGAAAATCATGGAAAAACAATTCCACCAGAGCAGATAAAGAGTATATTCGAGAAATTCAATCGTTTGGATGAAGCAAGACTTTCCAACACCGGCGGTGCGGGACTTGGACTTTCCATTGCAGAAGAAATTATACATTTACATGGGGGAACGATTACTGCATCCAGTAAAAACGAAATGATAGATTTTGTAATCACATTGCCTACATTCTCTTAGGAAAAATAGAACATACTCTTAGTGATTACTTAGGAAATTAAATGTAAATTAAAGAAAAATCGTACAAACAAATAGGATTTCCTTTGTGAGCTTTGCGAACAGGAACATCATATTTCGTTTGTGCGATTTTTCTTTATAATAACCAATAATATTGACTTGTGTGTGGATTCTTATATCTGTCCTTCACTACCTATAACGTAGCCATAAAATCTGCCTGCATTATCCAGCTAACCACTGGTTTACAACACCGACTGGATATGCAGATCCGGTTGTGTCGACAGATCCAGACAGCTTCCGTCCATTAACTGGATGATCGGTTTTGATAAGCGGTTTTTATTTAACATGACAATATTTGCTACACGTCCGTCATTGAGCAGCACACGGTTATTCTGATAAGTGCTTGCAATGTGTGACAAAAATGTCAGAATAAACTTCGGATTATATTTGGAAAGACCATCATGTTCAAAATTGTTAATTACCTGGAAGACACAAAGTGGTGCACGGTACGATCTCGCAGCAGTCATTGCATCATATACATCTGCGATGGAAACGATTGCCGCATATTCATCAATATCGGATTGAGACAAACCGGTTGGATAACCGCTGCCGTCACTTCTCTCGTGATGGCAGAGAACTGCTTTTTTCACGTGAGAGTCTAATGGGAGTGATTTTAATATGTCATAACCGAATTTTGGATGCTGTTTTACAAGGGCGAACTCCTCGTCGGTATACTTTCCGGGTTTATTTAAAATCTCGTTTGGAATCTTTAACTTGCCGATATCATGTAAAGCACCGGCAAGCGTTAATGTATCCAATTCTTCCGGTGAGAACTTTAACCAGCGTCCAAGTCTGCGGCTGATCAGTGAAACATTCAGCGAATGAGCGTAAACAGAGTCCTCCACGGAACGCATATTGTGGAGCATATCAAAAAGCTCTAAGGATGTTTTGCAGGAATAATATAATTCCCTGGTGTCAGATAAAAGCTGCTCGTAGTCCAGTGGCTTATTGTGGAACACACAGTCCTCAAGAACAGTGCGGTAGGTGGCGATCACCTTAGAATAAGAAATCTGGAAGTCCTGAAACTCTTTGGAACGGACAACCTTCTGTGAATAGGAAGGAGCCTGAGCTTCCGGTTTTACAATTTGAGGAGGAACTTCGACCTTTTCCTCTTTTTTCTCAGTAACCACAGGATCATCAGTGATCATAACCTGTGAAATTACATAAAATTTGATACGGGAAATGAGACGGTCTGTGAGAGGAACTCCATTTTCGACGATCAGCTGACCGCCTCTGGTGCGAACTTCTCCAGCAGTCACCATTCCTGGTACTAATTCATCTGTTGGATAATATTTTGTCATTTGCATACCCCAATCTATACATTTCTATAAAAATAGTATATGTTTGCAGAAAATGAAAGTCAACAGTAACTATATACATTCGGGCAGGTTTGTATATCGTTTTGAAAAAAACCTTGACAGAGAAGCGGTTAGAGTGTATCTTAGAGCAGGTGAGATTGATACGGCTATTCGTTCAGTCCACAGAGCAGATTTGAAAATTCAATATTGTGTCAAAGTAATTAGAATGTAATTACATAAAATTTTCTTATTCAGAGTGATGGAGATACATAGGATCTATGAAGTCACGGCAACCCCTCTACGGAAGGTGCCTACCTGAGCGAGCAAATTAGTTGGATCGAAGATTCAAGACTATATTTAATAGTTCGAACAATAAGAGGATTTGATAATCTGATGATTTATTAACTCCGCTTGTTCGAGACAGCGGAGCTTTTTTTATGGAAAAATTGCAATGAGATGTTTCTGTAAAGTAAAAACGCTTCGTTGGGATGCGGGAGTACGCAGACAGATTGAACATGGCGGAATACACTATGATAACGGGAAATTTCCCACCACAAGAAGAAAGGAACGAACAAATGGAAAAATTATTATTCACATCCGAGTCCGTTACAGAAGGACATCCGGACAAAATGTGCGATGCAATCTCTGATGCAATCCTTGATGCATGTATGGAACAGGATCCAATGAGCCGTGTAGCCTGTGAGACTGCAAGCTGTACAGGATTTGTACTTGTAACAGGAGAGATTACAACAAAAGCACAGTTAGATATCCCTTCAATCGTTCGTAAAACAGTAAACGAGATCGGATATAACGATGCAAAAACAGGTTTTGACGGACATACATGTGCAGTGATGGTAGCACTCGACCAGCAGTCGCCAGATATTGCTATGGGTGTTGATAAAGCATTAGAAGCAAAAGAAAACAAAATGTCTGACGAGCAGTTAGAGGCAATTGGTGCCGGCGATCAGGGTATGATGTTTGGTTACGCAACAAACGAAACACCAGAGTTAATGCCGTATCCAATTTCTCTTGCACATAAATTAGCTTTACAGCTTACAAAAGTCCGCAAAGACGGTACATTAAAATATTTAAGACCAGACGGAAAAACACAGGTTTCCGTAGAGTATGATGAGAACGGCAAGCCAAAGAGATTAGAGGCTGTTGTATTATCTACCCAGCATGATGAGGATGTGACACAGGAACAGATCCATGAGGATATCAAAAAATATGTATTTGATCCAATCCTTCCAATAGAGTTAGTAGATGCAGAGACAAAATTCTTCATCAACCCAACAGGACGTTTTGTGATCGGCGGACCACACGGTGATGCAGGTCTTACCGGACGTAAAATTATCGTAGATACCTACGGTGGATATGCCCGTCACGGCGGCGGAGCTTTCTCAGGAAAAGACTGTACAAAAGTTGACCGTTCCGCAGCTTACGCAGCACGTTATGTTGCAAAGAATATCGTAGCAGCAGGACTTGCAGAAAAGTGTGAGATCCAGCTTTCTTATGCAATCGGTGTTGCACAGCCTACATCCATTATGGTAGACACCTTTGGAACAGGAAAAGTAGATGATGAGAAGTTAGTTGAGATCGTTCGCGAGAACTTTGATCTCCGTCCGGCAGGAATCATCAAGATGCTTGACTTAAGAAGACCAATCTACCGTGGAACAGCAGCTTACGGACATTTCGGACGTACAGACTTAAATCTTCCTTGGGAAGCTACAGACAAAGCAGAGGTATTAAAAAAATATTTATAATCGGCGTTTCGCAGGTTAATTTATGAAAAGTTTAGAATCTTTTTCGGAAAATGTCATAGGATTTCAGACGGTTCATGCTATAATAGGTCATAGGGTTTGTCCCTGTGACCTATTTTTGTTTATGGCTTTAGCCAGTTGAGGGCATTGAAGTTTTTCGTGTTCCGAAAAATG
>ERZ1034691.200-NODE-200-length-47290-cov-5.700116_pt1 | contig 47290 bp, 61 predicted proteins | sample MGYA00520638_ERZ1034691 | MGnify/ENA primary metagenome ERZ1034691 (study PRJEB33766, sample SAMN09781763) | gut metagenome | biome: gut microbiome | host: Homo sapiens | place: Madagascar | study: EMG produced TPA metagenomics assembly of the PRJNA485056 data set... | reverse complement strand
CCACATAACCGGCAGCAGGATAAACCTGCCAGTCGCCACGGAAGGAATTCATCCACTGCATCTGCGGGCCGCCATGCACATTGATGATAAGCGGATACTTCTTGCTGGCATCAAAGTTGTGTGGCTTCACGATGAATACCTGAATCTTGTCACCGCCAGCGCCATCCACCCAGATGCTCTCAGATGGACGGATATCCACCTCATCCTCCAACTTCTGGTTGAGGAAGGTTATCTGCTGTTCCTTGCCGCGAGCCACAGGAGTTCCATTCCACTTCTTCATCTGCTGACGATACAGAGCCGAAGGCTTGCCTGTCGTACTGTAAGTATAATATACCATGCCCTTATTGTCGAAATCAAACTCAGAGATAGCCTTGCCTGTCACTACTGGCGAGATGGTCTTTCTGGCTATATCAAGCTTGTAGAGAGGCTGTGTGCCCTGCACCTCACCCAGGAAGAAAATGCTCTTGCAGTCTGGTGCCCATTTGTAATCATCCACCCAGTTGTCAAACATCTCTGTCAAGATAGTAGATTTCTTTGCAGCCCGGTCATAGATGGCAAGACGGAAGCGATCAGACTCATAGCCAGGTACTTGCTGCAAACGGTAAGCGATATACTTGCCGTCGGGCGAATAGGTTGGAGTACCATCCCATGCCTTGTTTTCCTTAGTGATGCAGACTGGCTCTCCCCCATTCACAGAAACCGTCCACAGGTCGGCATTAGTGCTAGCCTCCTGATGCTCATCGTGGTTGGAGACAAAACAGATTTCTTTACTGTCTGGAGAAAAATCATAGGCAATTCCGCCACCGGCCATGAATATCAGTGAATAATTACCCGGAGTCAGATCCCTGTAAGTCTTCGTCTGTGTATCGAAAAGGATGAGATGACTGCATCTGCCATCGCTATAGCTCGTCCAATGACGATAGAGCAACTTGTCGGCAATATGCGCCTGCACAGATCCCTTGTCCTTCTTCTCCATCCGGGCTATGTTGGCCTTGGCATCAGCTCCCAGGTCGGGATACACCTCGGCTGTAAAGGCGATGTATCGCTCATCTGGAGAGATAACCGGATTATCTATACCCAACTCATAATCAGTTACTTGTTCCGCCTCGCAGGTAGCCAGATTCATACGATAGATCTGAGCCGTCCCCTTCTCATAATTAGTGAAAAAGATACTCTTTCCATCCTTACTCCACACGGCAGAACTGCTTTTGCCATCCTCGGTGAAAGCCTTGGCATGAGAGCCATCTGCATTCATGATGTAGATGTCGGAGCTAGACTTCTGGTTCTTCAGGTCGGAAGAACTGGAGGTATAGCAGATAGTTTTACCATCTGGCGAAAGGCTCACAGAATATACGCCCTTCACCTTGTACAAATCCTCGATGGTAAACGCCCTTTTCTGAGCGTTTGCCGAAAGCAGCGCCATCACAAGTGCTGCCGAAAACATCAATTTTTTGTTCATATAACCTATAAATATTAAACTTTCGATGCAAAAGTAACAAATATTTTTGGATTTCCTGCAACCTTTTGCTATCTTTTATCGTCTAATCTATAATTAATATTGATAATAACATAAAAAGAAAGGAAAAGATTATGATTTTGAGTACAACTTAACTGTTTCCCCCAGTATATAAAGGGGTTCTCTGATACTGGGGAAACTGAGAAGTGCCGCAATCCTGCACCACTCTGCACCATTGCGGTTCTTCCTGCTGTAAATAAACTGAATAAATACTGCACGGAAATATGGCAACACTGAGATTATATCTAGACACGAGGGTAAAAAGGCAGGATGGCACGTTCTCCATTCGTCTTGCCGTTAACCATCACGGTGGGACCGCCTTCATATCCCTCAATCAATACTGCAAGAAAGATGAATGGGATAAAAGGTCTTGTAAGGTGCGCAAGCGTCCCGATCGTGATGCTATCAACGACTTCCTTCTTGACCGTCTGAATTTTTATAATAGAATGATGATGAAGGCGCAATGCAGGGAAACATACCGTGGCGATATTACGGCAAGGGAGCTTCGTGACTTAATCATCCTTGAAGCCGAGCCTGCCAGGGAAAAGGTCGCCCTGCTTCGTGATGGCTTCATCGCCTACGAGGGGAGAAATCTCCAAAAGAGCACGATAAACAGATACAAGTACACTTGGGCAAAGATTGAAGCTTTCATCGGAAAGGAAAAAGCGGCTCGCCTTACCTACGATGAGATTAACCGTTCTTGGCTTGAAGCCTTCGATGCTTTTATGGCAAAGGAAGGCTTGTCTAGGAATACCAGAACCAGCAGGATGCTCTGTGTCGCTGCAGTCTTCAACTTGGCGATAGATAATGAGCAAACAAGAAACTACCCTTTCCGCAGGTATAGCCTCCGAATTGAGACAACAAAAAAGCGAGACTTGTCTGTTGAGGAAATCCGCTCTATCTTCGAAGCTGGTGGTGATGAGCTGGTCGATATGTTCCTGCTGATGTTCCTGCTCATTGGTATCAACGTGCGTGACTTGTTCGCCTTGACAAAGGAGAATGTCGTCCGTGGAAGGCTGGAATACGACCGGGCGAAGACTGGTAGGCATTACTCCATCCTTCTTCATCCCGAAGCTCTCCGCATCATCGAGAAGTACAAGGGGGAAAAGAAGCTGCTTCGTTTCTCGGAGCATTTCAACAATGTTGATTCTGCAACGGTAATGATTAATAAGAAACTCGCAAAGGTTCGCCCTGGGCTTACTACGTACTACGCTCGCCATACGTGGGCATCCATCGCCTTCAACCTTGGAATACCAAAGGACGTAATATCGCTGGCACTGGGTCACTCGTTCGGAGTCCGGGTAACTGACACCTACATCAATGCGGACTTGTCCCGTGTGGACGATGCCAACCGCAGGGTTATTGATTACGTGCTATACAACAAGAAATAGCCCTTATTTCTTGCGAATTTGGCGCAGAAACGGCTCAAATTGGTTTCGGGGATAGTTTTACGTGTTTACCACATAAACGGCTCAGAACGAAAATTTCGGGGTAAACCGAAAGAAAGAGTACAAAAATACCCCAGCGGTGAAAAAGTCGAGTCGCTGGGGTAATAAGTGGAAACCACTTTAAACATTCAGTGATGCAAAGGTACGATTTTCCTTTGATACCACCAAATTATTTTCCGAAAAATTTCTTTCTCAACAAATCATTGATGAATCTTGACTTGTTTGGTTGCGCATTCAAGTATGGCAGCAGGTCGTTGTCTATCTGTATGCCTACGAGGGTAACCGTCTTGCCTGCTCCCTTCTTGGTACTCTTAATCTTTGCCATTTTTACCTCCGTTTATTAATTGTTCTGCTACATTCTTAACTAACTTGTTGTAAAATTCTCCCTTTAACTCTGGGTGCAACTTCTTAACTGCAGCCTTGGCATCTTGAAGAGCATTCTCACGCTTTAGTGCTTTACGATACTTACGTTGAATCGATGCAATTGCCATTAACGCATTATCAGCTTCTTTTACGTATTCCTCATCTGCTCCTCCTTCAACTGCTGATGTAATCTCCTCTGAGCAAAAAGATATTGCATCATATTCCTCTTTGGTAATATATATATTAGCCATACATCAATCCTCCTCTGAATAATCAAGAATGACCGCATCGCCAGCGATATAATCACCCTGCAAGCACCCTCTTTGTTGCAAACAAACAGTTGCCGCAATATTGCGCTTCATCTGCAACGCCTTGCCATCTTCGTTAACATACATCGCCTTGCCGTTCTCCAGATCAATGCGCTCAATAAAACCGCTCACGAATCCTTGAAGTTCCTCCAAGGTAAATTTACCACCGCTGGCAGGCTTAACGGTCATCTGCTCGCCAGTCGCTCTAATAAGTGTTGCCATAATCTAATAATTATATTATTGTTTAATACTCTTTCTTTGAAGGATTCATAATCCTCTTCTGTGTAAATAGTAACGGTGTCACCATTAAAAGGTGCATTAAGCTTTATAACTGTCCCATTTTGGCTTTCTCGGAAAAACAAAATGTGTTCTTTGTTTACTAGAATCTCACGATATGCGTTAGATTTCACTTTGATAAACTTTGCCATATTCTTGATGTCTGTCTTTTTTCAATTGTCTGTCCAACTTCGTTTTCATTCTGTTCATCTTGTGCTCCAGCTTGCCAATCTGCTTGTAGCTTAGCCACTCCGGCTTGATGTTCAACTCCAGCCAGTACTTGCGCATTTCCTTGCAGTGTCTGGCGATGCTCGGGAAATAGAGGTGTCGCTCGTATGGGTTGCGAAGGAAGTACTCGCAATCGGATAGCATACGACCAAGCATCATATACTTGTGCTTCTGTCCTTCTCCAAGGCTTACAAGCCTTCCGTTGTCCCCGATCCACAGCATTGCGCCCTCTCCCTTCCATTCAAAGTCGAAAGCCTTGCTTACCGGATAATAATAGCCATTGAGCACCGTGCCTTCCTTGAGGTCTCGCCCAATCTCTCGCAGGCAGGTTCTTCCCCAGCTGGTCGTTACCTCGACCACTGCTTGCGCTGGTATCTTGTCGTATTCCTTCATATCTTGATAAATTTAAATTTCTCGTTCTGTGATGTAATACTCAAATGTCACCCTGCCGACCTTAACCTTGAAGTGTCGGTCTCCTTCTTCCAGCATTTCCGCATGTGGGTTGTTTCTGTAAACTTCCTTGATGCGTGCAAACTCTTTCTCCATTCTCTCCTTGGTTCTGTAGTCCTCGATGTGACTATCAACTTGCCCAAGGCTATTTTTACCGTTCAAAATGTATTGTTTCATATCTTGATATATTGTGCAGGGCTTGCGCCCTGCTGGTTAATACTTTTCTATCCAATACTCTGTAGTGAAGATTCCGAGAATTACTTTTTCAACCTTGAAATATCCTTCTCTTACCCAGTATACTGTCGTTCCCTCGCATTTCTTATAATGCTTGAACAATCGATTCAAATATTTCTCAGCATCATACTTGCGTGTTGATGAACTGAGAACCTCTGGCTCTGCTCCCTGGAACTGTCTCTTGACGTAATACATTTTTCTTGCCATGCTTTTATCTCCTATCTTTAATCATAAAGTTCTTTTAATCCGTCTCGCTTGTTAAGTTGGGCTGCAAGTTTATCGGCTTCTTTTATTTCTGAAAATCCGAACCACTTGTTTGAGTGCTCAACAACCTTGTCTCTTCCGTTGATTTCGGGTTTTACGAGTGCTACGGTATAACGTCCGTAGCACCCGATAACTCTCCATACTTTCCAGTCGCTCATTTTTCTGTCCTCCCTTGATTACTTTGCGTACAATGTAACTACAAGTCCACGTCTCAAAGCGCAGCGGCAAGCGTCCAGACCTGCCTTCAATGCTCGCTTGATGAACTTGTTGAAAAGTTCCGCTCCGATGAGCTTCAAGATACCGCTCACTCCTACGAGTGTGTTTATCTTCTTGCCATCCTCTGTGCGTCCGAATACCTTGATGCGGAAGTTTGAGTTGATGAACTTTGGTGTGAACTCTAAAACGTTTGAATTTGACTTTTTCATTCTCTTTGGCTTAACCGTGTTGCCTAGGGCTTAAATTACTGAATGTTTCAAAGTGCTTATTTCCTAAACACGCTGCAAAGATATTAATATTTTTCCGTTCCACCAAAACTTTTCCCAAAAGATATTAATATTTTAACTTTTATTTGCTGTTTATGTCGTAAACACTACTATTTTCGGTACGTTTTCGGTCGTTCTCGGTACGTTTTCCACACTCTATATAATAATAACCTGCACGCCTTAGTTTGAATGAATATATAATCTAACTCTCATATCCCCTACCCCTTTTCTATCAATGAAAAGTGTTCTTCGCACAAAAATGGGCAGGAAAACGCTTTTCTTGCGTCCCTGCCCTTTCTAAAAAAATGATATTATGATGAACCTATTGAACCCTCTTCTTGATGCGCTCCTTTATCCAGTTTACCGCAAGAAGGAACAGAAACAGAATCACGCAATCGCCAGCGAATAATCTTATTTTGTGCCAAGTGCTCGCTGGCTTCTCTACCTCCTTGGTCTTGTATCGGTTAACGTAATGCTTGACTTTCACGGTGTCGGTCACGAAAACGTAGGTGTCGCCCACGATGGTGTCCGTCTTGGTCGTTGTCTTCCACCTGGTGGTCGTAAGGTTGTGCCACCGCTCCTTGATTACGGTGTCGCCCTTGATGTACACCAGCACGCTGTCCTGCTTGAATACGCTGTCCTGCTGCCGGGTGTCCTGCCAGTGGATCTGTCGCTGGTTCACGCTGTCACGTCTTACACTGGTGTGTGCGCTATCGCGATAAACTGTGTTATTTTGTGCTGTTTTTGCGCAGGAACAGCCCAAAATCAAAAGTGGGGTAATTATAAGCACGGCGAGAAATAACGCCACAGAACGCAAATTTCGCCCTTTTCTTGAATCTTCCATACTCTATAAACGTTAGATTGATATGTCTATTATGTAAGCACCTTAATTTCCAGGGCTTCCTTGGCTCGCTTCAAATACTTTTCGCATTCTGCCAGCCCTCTGTACCCTCCGTTTATCTTCCTTCGGATAGCCTTCAAGTTGTCTTGGTCTGCCAACTCATTACAGCCGAAGGTGTCGAATACCCACATCGAGGATTTCGTTGCACCGAATGGTCGTTCCAAAAGTTCGGGTGTGCCAACAACATCGAAGCCGCAATAATTGGCATACTTCTGGTAGTTGGCTCGCCCGGTAATCTGTATCAATCCCCTGCCCTTGTACTTCACGCCATCGCCCTGCTGGGTGTTGCCGAGGTCTTTCCTGCCCTCGTAGGCTCTGCCGCTTGCAAGCTCCTTGGTGTATCTCAACTCTCCGCTTTCGTGGGCAATCTGTGCGAGGTAGTGAGCCATTCGCAAAGGAGTGTTGATGCGGAAATGCTCTGCCCATCCGTTGATGATTGGAAGGTAGGTGTCTGCCTTGCTGCCTGCATTCGGCATTACCTTTAAAAGTTGCGCTCTAGATATCCTCATTATCTCCTCCTTTCTTCCGCTCTTCCTTCATTATCTCGACAACCGCCTGCGCAATTTCATCCTTATTTTCGAGGATCACCTGCATCGTGCGGTCTTGCTTGCGTATCTCTGCCTTCTCGTATGCCTTTTCCCGGATGCTCTTGAACTCGCACATAAGCAGATACACCGTCCAGGCGATGGAGAACATAGGGAAGGGAGAGATAATACACGTAGCCACGTCCATAAGCGAAGCAATACCAAATGTCGGAAAATACTTCTTCGCCTTGTCGCACGTCTTCTTTAGTCCAGTTGACGTTCTTGCAATATGCAGTTCCTTCGCCTTCTGTATGCCTGCTATCAAGTCAATTGTCATCGCTATCAGAATCGTAGCGAAACAGATAAAAATTACTAGGGCGCACAGATATAGGTGGTGCACCTGAAAATCGTGAAATACTTCGCTCATATCAATTTATTTTTTGGTTTATTCCAATTTTTCCCAGTCGATGGTCACACCCTTCCCGATGATGTCTGCCGTCCACCTGCAGAATGCCATACCCTCGTATCCGTCTGGATCACTGGCTACGGCAATGGCATACTGTACGCAGTCGCTCTCGGTCTTGATTACCTTCGGATAGAAGTCCGCATAAGCCATATTAGCCAAATAGAGAATATCCCCGATGGTCGTGCCCTTGGAGATTATCTCGTTGTTTGTCGCCAACCGGATTTCGTCAACAGTCCATCGGTGGCTCGTTCCATCTACGTTCTTCATCTGCTCGCTCGCCTTGATAGCTAGCTGCTTCGTGAAGTGGTAGCCGTGCTTGGCAACGTATGCCGCGTATCCGCTGGCTCCCATCAAAGCCTTTGCCGCCTTCTCGTATGGCAAGCTGTGGATGATGCCGCTCTCTTGGTGCTGGTGTCGCTCTTCCTCGCTATCGCAAGAATGGCGCAAAACGATGATTTTCTTCATTGTGCGCCCTCCTATCCTAGTTTGTCGAGTAATTGCTTGACCATACCACGAATGCCGCTTATATCGCCCTCAAGTGCCTTGAAACGCTTTTCGGTTTCCTGCTTCTCCTTGATTGCCGGGTTCAAAGCTGCAAGAAGTTCTTCGCCCTTGGCTTTCCGCTCCTTGCTTGGCTCGTATGCCTTGATTATCTCATCGGCTTCATTTACCAATTTCCCAACTTCGGGCAAAAGGTCTGCCTTGTCGGTTGCCAGTACGATTTCGCCTGCAAAGGTTACTCCCAGGTGTTCGGGGATGGTGTAGATGGTCTGCTTTCCCTCCACCTCGATTGTTACGTCTCGCATTGGCTGTCCGCTGCTGGAAATAGTTGCGATGCCAGTGTTTATGTGCGGCTGGTTGTCTACGACCTTGCCTTCCTTAACTTCCACCGTCTGCTTGTCTAGCAGATAGACCGGGTGATTTCTTTGTATATTCTTAAATTCCATAATGCGCTCTTTTTAAATAATTCGATAATAGACAAAAAGGGGTCTCACTGATAACACAGCGAGTTGCCCCTTGATAGATTTTGTTTAGACCGCCTAAGCTCCAGTGGTTGTGGTGGTCTTCAGTGCTGCGATGATTGTAGCGTTCTGCTTCTGCTGGCTCAGCTCCAGGCGTGCATCGTTGTACTTCTGCTGCAAATCCTGCTGCCAGTGATTGTTCAGTACATCGATAACTCGCTGGGTGTTGTCTTGGTTCGAGCGGATGATGTCGCACTTGTCCTGCTGAAGCTGGAAACCGAGTGCCGAGAAGCCTCGCTCTATGCTGCGGTTGTTGAAATCGAATCCTCGCTGCATTGAGGTCTGGATGTCCTTCTGCCCCAGCTGGTTCTCGTAGCCCATCTTGATGATGTTCTGCTGGGTCTGGCAGCAACAGTCCTTCAACTGCTGGATGATGTTGAGGTTTCCGAGGTTCGCTGCGTTGATTACTCGCTCTGCGCTGAGACCAACCTTGCCGCCTACATCTTGGATTGCTGCCTGCACGCCACAGACTGCATTCTGCAGCTGGTTCATATCGCAGTTAAGATTCTGCGCCAGCTGACCAAGAGCAACGCCGTTGCCCTTCACTGCGTCCATCAGGAGAGCCGTATTATTGCCGTCCTGCATCTGTGTGCGAAGGCTCGCAATCTGATTCTGCAATTCCGTGTCCTGCAAATTGCCGCCACGGTTATTCCAGTCTCGCATCCAAGCCATCATCATCATATAGGCAAACGGATTATTCATCCAGTTGCCCATACCACCGTTCATTGCTGCCAGCATAGTCGCTGGATCATTGTCTCTACCTCTAGCGAGCAACGCTGCCGCCAGGTTGTCATTGCCGCTGTCCCCAGTGCAATAAACTTTCTCGATTGTGTCTGCCATAAAATTTTGAGTTAATTACGTTACGGAAACAAAATATTTGAATCCGCTGCAAAGATACTCTGATTTTTGGCTCGCTCCAAAAAGTTAGTGCAGGGGTATTTATCGAATTATTGTCAAAGAACGCTTTTGGTTATTTTCTTTTTGTTTCTTGATTAAATACAAATCGGCTCAACGTCCTTGTTTAGAAGGGTCGCTTGTGCCGTGGCAAGTCGATAAACTCGAGACGTGCTGATATAGGTGTAAGCCATCTTGCACAGATGTCTCACTGCTGGAACGGTGCGGTTTAATACGGTCGCAATGGTCGTAATGCTGAAGCCTGCGTGTATCATCTGCTCAACGACCATACATCGTGTCATTACGAGGTTTTCTGCTCTCGACTTGCCGAGAACGTCTTCTCTCGTAATGCTCAACTCTCCGTTCTTAAGCTCAATAGCACAACACTTGATTACGTTGTCTATAACTCGCCATAGTTCTTTCTCCTTGTCATTCATCTCTGTTCTCTTTTTGTTCATCTTCCTTTGGCTCGTCAACCTCTCGGAAGTCCTCGGGCGTGTCAAGGTGGGGAACGTCCAACTTCTCCCCACCAATGAAATACGAATACCCTAAATAAATCTCCTTGCCATAGTTCGTGCCATCTGCGATGCGCTCGAACGTCTTGCCATCATCAGCGATGATGTGCTTGTCGTTGTCTTTGTCTATCTTCATATCCTAATCGTTTATGTTGTCAATCCATACTTCTGTCTCTCTTCTTCTGTCAACTCGCTCCAACCGACAATCTTGTCTGCAAATTTACTCCAGTTCGTTGCCGCCTTGTATGCCTCTATCGCTGAATCGGGAACGTAAATCTTCAACACACTAGAAGGAATGCAGTTTGAATCTATTGTTGCTGGTGTCTCTGTTCTTCCTATGATTTTTTCTATCGGGCAACTATAGTAAACATAATTATGTCTTGCACCTGGACTCTTTAAGCTGACTGGTAGTAAACCAACAGTCAATTTAGTCTCTGCGAATGTTCCGTCAAAATTACTTATAGGATTTTTGTCGAAGATGTCAAATGGAACTTCTTTTAACGATCTACACCTCGTGAAAATTCCATAATAATTATTATAGTAATAATCATCTTCATCAATCATCCGTAGTTTTTCCATCTTGTCGAACAATCCACGTGGAACGCTCTCTATGGTTGAACAGTTTTCAAAAGCAGAGACGGCAATTTCTACATTTTTAAAACTATCAAACAATCCAGCAGGAATAGACTTGAGCGAATAGCATACTTGAAAAATACCTTTTCCGTTATACTCACTGAGACTATAAGTATCCCCATTTGAGATAAAAACGGATTTTGGTATTTCCTTTAGCTTTGTACAATAATAAAAGAATGATGATACACTACCTGTATTGAAACATACGTCTTCACTTACATACTCCAATTTTTTTTGTCTTTTTAGAGAATCTGGACCTATCATTGTATTTCCAACCGTCCAAAAGGCTACAATGCTTCCTTCTGAAAAAAGTACTTGCGTATTTTTTTCTTCGACGGAATCCACAGATACATTATGGAAAGCATTACCATCCGTATAAGTATGCGAGCCTTCATTGCTGGTACTTCCATCTCCCCAATCTATATTGATAGAAGAACCCGAATCAACGCTAATAGACACAGAGTTACCAGTCAACAAAACTTGCATCTTTCCGTTAGGCTCTGGCTTCAACGTCATTATGTCAAATTCGATTTCGTACGACTTTGATATGGTCGTGTCCGAAGAAGGTGTGATGTATCCAGTATCTTCGCCTCCACTATATCGGATAACGTAATCGTAACGTTCTCCTTTGGCTAATGGCACTTTCGCTGTTCCCGAGGAAAGGTCGTATATCAAGCTATTGATTTCAACGGTCGCTCCTTTTATTACTCCATATTGACTTGTCACTTTGAATGTAACAAATATGGTTTCCAGCGTTGTTCTTGCTGAAATTGACAAATAAGGATAAAGACTCTTCATTCTCTCGATGTCTTCCTTGATAGCCTTAAGCACAACATATTTTCCGCTCAAATATGCTGTTTCCGTATATTCGCCGTTGTCGCCAATTCCTTTGATTCTTGAAAGTTTATTCAGGATATTGAAATCCGCCTTGGTTGCATCAATATTGGTGCATCTAGCGTACTTTAATGCATTCATTGAGGAAAGAACGCTGTCTGCGATACTTAAGAAGTCAACATTTGGGCAGTTTTCGACAACTAGTGTTGAAAGGTTCGCCCACGACTCCATGGTTAAACCGAGCCCCAGCTTCTGCTGGTTCTTTAACGTCAAGTTGGTAATGGTGGCTGGAAGCTGCAAAACTCTGAGAACGCCGCCCTCAGCAAGGTTCACGGCTGTTGCGCCAGTGCCTCTTGCATAAATCTCCTCGATGTTCTCGCAGCCACTCACATCAATGCTTGCAGTGTAGTTCGGGCAGTTCTGAATATCCAGCTTTCTCAGCTTCGAGTTGTTACCCAGGGACAAAACATTAAAGTTCTTGTTTTGGTAGCCGCTCACCGATGAGCCGATAATAAGTTCTGTTATATTGGTTGCCTTCGATACATCAACCGTGCCAATGTATAGAGCCGACAAGTCGCCAATGCTCTTTATCATAGAAGCATTGTAAATGATGGTTTCAGTGTCGTTGAACTTGATGCCAGCAGGTGCAGTGATAGTCTTCACTTCTCCCTCTCGCATTCTCTCACTCTTGGTCACGCTACCCCAGCGAATAGTTCCATACATTGCCGAGAACGCACCGATGGTGATGTCTGCCTTTGGCTCGACACCTACCCATACACTCGGTGTGTATGTTCGGAAAGTAATGTAGTCTGACAACGAAGAGCCTGCCTGGAACTTAGAATCCATGTACTTGAATCGGTTGTAGAGCCACCAGCGGCGATGAGCGTCACGGCTACCTTGAAGGGCATACAAGAACGCTCCAGTCTTCACGGTCTGAGCCGTACCGCTGGAATAATCCGTATATCCGTCAATCAAAGGAGACTCGTACTTGAAATAGCCGTCTTCGTTGTAAACCGCCTCGCACCACTTGTCGCTCTGTCTTGTGTTGCAATACTCTATAACCTTGTCATAGGTCAGAATGTTCTTCTGTCGCAAGGTCTGATAAAGGCTCTTGATGTCATCTGCGAATGCGCTTTCAACGAGCTCCCAAAGCAAGGAGTTCGCTCCATTGTAAGCGTTCAAGTTGCCGATAACATCGTGTATCTCGATGTTGTAGCTGAATCCGATTGCGCCCTCGTTGTTGATGCCGAAGACGGTATCGTTATCATAGAAAATGAAAAGCCACTTGCCGCCAGTGTAATATGTCAAGAACTGGTTCTTCGCTCGCTGATCAACCATTCCGAAAACCAATGTAATGAGGTCATAGAAGAGAATTGTCTTCTTGTCGAAATATTGTTCCAGTTCTGCCTTGAACTTGTCAACGTTACCCTTGCAAGAAACTACCCATGCAAACACTTCCTTCATCTTTGAGATGTCTTCGTTGCCGTCAGGATAACGACCTTCGAAATCGTTCTTCCATCCTTCTCCGCTGAAATCGGCTGAAAGGAAGTTAGAGCGGTCGCTGGTGTTGTTCAGAAACTCCCACGATTCATCCCCCTCCGCAAAGCCGAATGTGTTCTCTGCGCTCTTGTCGGTGTTGAAATTGTACTTGCCGATGAACAGAGGTGTCTCCCCTGCCTTACTTCTGTGGAAAATCAAACATGGCTCTCCATATACGGTCGTACGGATGAGCGAGTTCTTTTTCTGTGGCTCTGTCTGTATGCCCGCCTCCTTGAGCATCCAGCCGATATAATTAGCAAGTCCAGTGTTGTGTGTGCCGCTGCTTTCTGCGAAGTCCGCTTTCCAGCAGAAGGCGTTCGCTGGCAAAACTGCATCTTTATCAAGCGCAAAATTATCCTCGTGCTTGCCGCTGGCGGTCATATTGAAGCCGTTCTTGAACTTGCCCTTGTAGTTCTTGCGTGGGTAGTACTGGGAAGAAGTACCCTGCACGTTCAGCTCCACGCCGTCGGCGGTGAAACTATTCGCTGGATTGTTCTTGTCCACATACTCGATAGCTACGGTCTTCTTGTCGCCCTTGTACTGGGAAAGCTCACCAGTGATAATGAGACACGGAATCTGCTCCAGCAACTTGGAATAGCTCAAATTGCCGTATGTATCATAAACTTGGTTGCGGTTGAAGATAGCCAGTTTCTTCTCTATGTCGTCCATATCCGCAATATAGTTGTCCAGAAGCTGCTGGGCGTTGAGGTTGTTGGAATAGCTTCTGATATTGTAGATGTCGATCGTGGCTGTCGAAGAATCAACGGTTATTCCTACAGGTGCCGACTGCGTGAATCCATCGTTGTTCGGGTACTGCAAGGACTGGGACTTGATGCCGTTGATGTAAATCTGCATCAATCGGTTATTAGCTCGCTTCTCGATAACGAAAGAGATGCGGACACGCTCATCTTCCTTGTACTTGGTCTCCAGTGCTGATTGCTCCGATTTAATGGAAATCGTGTTAGGGGTCAGTTGCAAGCCGATGCCGCCCTGCATGCATGATAGGATTATGCTTGTAAAGTCGGTTATCTGTCTTACGGCAAACTCAATCTCGATTGTTTTTCCAGTCTGTCTGATGTCCTTGGCGAACAAATGCAAAGGTATGCTCATTGTTGCACCGCCGCTTAAGCGCATTGCAATGTTGCCGTCCGAGTCCTCGACCCAGCCGTTGGTCTGATAGTTCATACCATTGAAAGAAACTTCGATGTCATTGTACTTCCATATCTCCTTGTTGGTGTCTTGGTTGCTCCTGCCCTGCGAGGTTAGGAACAACTCGAGGTTCCGGGTTTCTGCCTCTGATGTGATGGAAGACTTGTCAACAGTCAATGGGAAAGTCTTGCTTACGCTTCTGCAAGTTATCGTCATAGCGGCACCGCCTTGGCTCATCGACTTGTATACCCACGATTGCTGGGTGCGGTCAACCTTTCGGGTTGCCACGGTTGAGCCGTTAATCTTCAAGGTAATGTCTGCTGGGTTGTTCAATGGATCATAGACCACGAAAGGAATGGAAACCGTCTCGTACTGCTTCATATAGATATGTTCCATGGTGCTAGCGATGATTGGGGTTTCGTTTCCTCGCTCGATACAGACGAGCGCAAAGTTAAGGTGGTTACTCTCCAGTTCCGACCCCTGCACGGATGCGGACAGATAAACTTCCAGGCTATGCGCTCCGTGCGCTTGCGCTGGAATCTCAAAGGACTGCTGGCGGTTGTTGACTTCCGTCTCCTCGGTGTGTATCTCCTCGCCGTCCAAGAGAATATGGACGACCTTCTTGATATTGCCGATTGGTGTGTACACAAATGGGATTGCACCCTCGTATGCGGTCACGCTATCGAAGCTTGAAGAAACAAAAAGGTTTACGGTTGTGACTTCGTAAACGTAGCTTCTGCTGCTTCCCTCCCCGTTGTCGATAGTGAATCTGATTTCCGTAACATCATCGCCTATGTACTTCGTTACATCAATCGTATAGGTGCTGCCCGAACGCAGGGAAATGCGCTCACGCTGCAAACCCGCAACGTAAACAGTACAAGAACCGCTCATCTGAGAAAGATCTTGCTCGTTGTCGTAATAGGATAAGTACCTAAACTTGAAAATCTCGGCACTCCCAGGGGTCGTATATTCGCTAGGCGTGGCGAGAATCGTATTTTTCATTGTCGCTTGCGTTGCTCCAGTGTTCGGAAGTTGAATCTGCGAGAGAACCAAGTCGGCGTATTTCTCGCTGTCTTTGTTGTAGTTCTTAGCGTCTTCCTCGCTGGCAAAAACCTGCAAAAACTTGCTATCCTTAACTTGGAAGAAGCCGCCCTTCTTAGCGAATGTGTTCTTGATGAGTTCTTGTACTCGCCGTCCCGACACCGGCAAGTTTCCAGTGCTGGAATCCCCTCCCCAGTTGGTGGAAAGGTTTATCGGTTTATCATAAACTTTTGCCATTGTTATTACTTTTAATTATTTTTCCATGCTTCGCTATCAATCCATGGTTTAGAGTCTATCCAGTGCCCGCTCCCGAAGCAAGAACGGACCGCTTGCCCAACAAGCCTCGCTCCTCGATAGACCGCCGCGATAACCTTGCCCTTGGCTTGTATTATCGCTATGTCGTGTCCAAATGCCCGAATCATACCTATTCCTCCTCGTAAACAAAATAAATCTTGCTTTCGTCCTTGTTGATGGAATTGTATTCTTTCTCTCCGAGGACTAAAAGGCTGTCTTCGTGATGCCCGATATGGTTTACGATGTCCTCGAAAAGCCCTCCGACACGGTCTGCGGTATTGCAACCGACCTCCGTCTCATTCTTGACCTTTTGAGCCACCTCCCGCATTTGGGAAATTGTCTTGATTACTGTGTCTGCCATACGCTCTAGTCTCCTATCGCATGCACATGCGCCCTACTACCTCTAACCGGGCTTATCTGCTTGCTCTTTGCGTGATACTTAAGATAATATAGGCAGTCGGATAAATACCCTTCTGCCAATCCCATAATGTCGTTGTATTGCTTGTTGTTGGTTATGTCCTGCACATGGTCGGAATATTCGTCTCTGTGACGCATACCGCCCGCACGGCTTATAATTGTTCCATCGGCTCGCAATAACTTCGCATACGTGAAATAAGCGACCGCCTTGCGTACACCGTTACAATACCGAAGCTTCTTGAATTCGTTTCCGTCCTCGTCTCTCTCCTTTGTGTCCCACTCGCCTCCGTCCAAGAATAAATCGGGAATAAAAGAATCGTCGAAGGTGTTGTCCCAAGGGCATAGTCCGATTGATGCCTTGAAGTTCGCCCAGCCGATGGCTGGCAAGATAAAGGCATCCTCGCATTCTCGGATAAGCTTCTCCACCTCATCCTCATCAAGGTGTGCGCTGGTCGGTCTTGCAAGTTGCTTGAACTGCTCGACCGTCAATAATGGTTTACGTTCAATCTTTGGCATGGTCATTCGTTTTTGATGGTGTTGTTTCCCGCCTCGCTGCTGATATACTTCAACGGCTGTAGTTTGGGGTCTAGGTTCTGAATGCCTGGATCGTGCCAGTTCTCGAAAATCTTCTTGAAGGCTCGCTCAATGAATCGCTGCTCTGTCGTCACCTCTCCAGCATAGTACTCATAGGCATCCTGCATCACTTGTCCGCTGAATCCCAGCTTGCCAATACGGATGGAGTAGAAGAGTTCTTGGTGGAACTGTGCGTAGATGCGCTCGATAACGCTGCTATCGGTCACGGAAAACTCCTTGTCGAAGTTCTTCGTTGGGAAAGCCACAACCTTCGGTTCGTCTTCCTCGTTTTCAACCTCGACCGCAAGAATCTTCGCTGTGTTCTCGTCCCCTTGGAACTGCAAAAGGTCTTCATCGGAAATCATCTGTCCGCTCTCCACCTCTTCGCCTTTCTCGTTGAACTTAGGCACGCCCTTCTTGGTTACGAGCATACACGATACGAGGAAGTTGTTTCTCACGTTTCTCATCTTCACGTTTCCAAGTCCCTCATCGGTCGAAATCTCAGTGATGGCAGAATCGTAGCTGGCTGTCGGATAGATAAACTTTCCGTCTAGGCTCTGCCACAGAATCTGCCCATTGTAGCTGTCGATACCGCCAGCGTTCTCAATCTGTTCGAGAACGATGTCGGGGTCGGGATTGAAGGTGTTGATGCGCTCGATGGTCTTCTCGTTCACCATCAACCGCTTTCCGTTCCTCGTTTTCTTCTGCTCCCAGTCGGGGTGCAGCAAAACGTGCGCCACGTTCCCCTTGTCGTCCGTCTCTTCCAGTCGGCAATTTTCGAATGGTACGTGGCTCACGCTCGACACCTGCCCGAGAACGTTGTAGTTCACGTGAAGGGCGAAGCCTCCAAACCTAGCGAGGTCGCCCGATACGTTCCGAAGCAAATCGTCTGCCGTATCCCCCTGCTGGTTCATCGCCAACGCTGCTAGAATGTCGCTATCGAAGCCGTAGCCCTCAATGAATCGGGCGTAGCGGTTAAGGCAGAGCATTGCCGTTCCGCTGGCTTCCGTGATGCGTGCGAGGTTCTGCGGATATAGATTATCATATCCGTATGCCTGCATCTTGAATCGGCTGACGTAGCCAATATCAATTCTTCGCTTCGGCTTCTTAACTGTCTTTACGTTCATCTTGCTTGTGTCGTTTTACTTGTTGTTTTGTCACTCTTCCTTGCCTGCTTTCTCGGCTTGGTCGAGGTCTTTTTTCTTGTCGCTGCCTGCTTTTTCGGCAGGATCTTTCCCGGTGGTATCATCTGCACCGCTGTCGCTGCCTGCTGGCGGCTGTTTGTTCTCGATAAGTTCCTCGCTGGGTATCTTCTGAAAGTAGCTCTCCATGTGTGGGTACTTCGTCAGATATTCGTGCGCTACCTTGTCGGTCAAGTTCTCATTAGTGAAAATCTTACCATGGTAGAAATCGGGGCAGGAAATGATGAAGCCTGCCTTCATTACGTAATTACATTGCTTTGGCATAGCCTTTTCTTTTTTGAGTTTTAAACAAATTTCGATTAAAGCATCGTGGTAACACTGCTGGCAGGTTGTCGGAATAAACCGCTTCCGTGTTACCTCGAAATATAGAGTTTCGATAACTGCCTTGTCGGATGCGTCAAAGGGACTGTCAAACCGTTCCTTCAACTCCCCGACCTTGGCTGTTGCTTCCTCGTAGGTCATAGCTTAACCTCCTACTGCTGTTGTCAGACTGGCGTACTTGGCTGCCGTTGTCTCGCTGTCTGTATCAAAGAAGAAATAAGCTGCCTTCGGTACGCTCTCCTCTTCCAGAGTGATAAGCCAGCCGCCCTCGGTGTCGTCTGAGTACTTGTCGTTTTCTCCAGCACTTGCCTTCAGTGCCTGCGCATATCCGAATACCTGGTACTCTGCCTTTCCGTCCGCTCCCTTCGAAAGGTTGCGCAGGATGATGACAAACTTTCCGTTCGCCAAGCCGTCAATGATATTTGCGCAAACGTCAGGTGTGTTTGCCAATACCACGACTGCCACGGTGTTCTTCCAGCTGTTGCGGTACGTACCAACGGTAAGTTCTGTCTTGGTTCCAGTGAATGGCTTGCTGCCCTCCTGCCGGATGGCGTATGCCTTCTTGCCAGTCTTCAGCACCAATGTGTTGATTGTATTACCAACGACAACGGACTTGGTAAAGTCAATGTCGTCTCGGTTGATGATAAGTCCATCGCCCTCCAATCCCTTTGTTACCTGGTCTTCGCAAGGGATGATGATGTCCTGGGCGATAAGGCTCTCGCAAGTTGTTGCCATATTAATTCGTTTTAAAATTGTTATATCCCCAACACCGTTTTGTGGGTGTTGAGGATTTGTAAACTTAATACTTGATGAAGATATGGAGCGATTAGTAAGCTGCGTGGATCATATTCTCTTCGAGGAGAGCCGTGCCAATCTTACCAGTTGAGTAGATATAGTTTCTACGCTCCTTGTGGTCGAACCAAGCATCCAGCTCACTAATGAGCGAATCCTGCGGTGTGCCGACCATCAGCTGCTTAGGGTTACAGAAGACCATACGATGAGGAAGGTTGTACGCTGTAGCGCCTTTCTCATAGCCCTTAATCATTCTGTCCCAAATGCTGACACTGGCAATTTTAATGCCGTTGTAGGTCGATGTTTGGAAGCCATCGAAGACCTTCTCCCAAGGCATAATGTCGTGGTAAGTCTTCTTGATGTCGTAAGTCAATGCGTCAGCAAGCGAGCGTGTCATAAGAAGCACTGCGTTCGGATCATCGATGATGCGTGAGTCCACGTTCATAAGCATATTGTCTACAAGGTCGGTTGCCACACCCTGCTTGCGGATTGCCGCAATCTGCTCCGCCATCGTGGTTTCCTTGTTGGCTGCAATCTCGGTGCGGTTCTTTGTGGCTGTAGCTGCGAAAATTTTCTTGAAGAGACCATCGCAAGTGGTAAAGTACTCCTTCTTCAAGCCATCGGTCAGCTTGCCGCCATCGGAAACAGTCTGCGCATCCTCAGCACCAAACCAGCCGAATCGCCAAACCATCTGCTTCATAGCACGCTCCAGTGCATCGGTGTAGATTACCATGAAGTCTGTGCTGGTGAGGTCTCCAATGTCTGTGCCGGTCTTCAAGCTGTACTCAGCGATTGAGCCTTTCAGCGAATCATAGCAAATCTTGATTGGTACTTGCCAGTCTCCAAGCTTCCAGCGCTCCAAGTTGTTGTCGATGCCCTTCTCGTCATACGTTGGGTCGCAACCGCTGCCAGCCTTGCCGACCATCTCCATCTCACCAATGATGGCGATAGGGTCTCCGTCCTTGACCTTAGTGATGGTGACGAAATACGCAATGTCCTCATCCTTGTAGAATGTCTCCTGAACGGCATCCTTGATGGTCTTCAGATTTTCGGGTTCGAGGACAAAGTTCTCGAACTGCTTTACATCAAAAGTATTACTCATAATTTATAACTATCTAATTTGTTTTTACTTGATTTCTTACAACGTTTTAGTCCTTGCTTGGTCGCTTCTTGAAACGATAAGCCTTGACCTTCTCGCTGATAGTCTTTGCGTCCGCCTTAACGTCCACCTGCTCTCCTGCGCCCTTGCCGCTTGGCTGTCGCTGTGCTGGCTGGTAGTGGCTGCTGAAGCCTGCCAGCACCTTCTCCGCACCGCCTGCCATCTTCACTGCATTCAAGATGCGCATATCCTCCTTGCTCTTCGCAAGTTTCTGTGCGCTTGCCAGCTGTTCCTTGGTGTCGTTCAACTGCTGTTTAAGTGCTGCAACCTGCTGCTGCAACTTGGCTACGGTGTCGTTGTCGGTGCTTGATGCGCTGCCGCCCTCACCGCCTTCATTGCCTGCGGTCTGAATGTCGGTGATTACACCATCCTCGACAACGATTGTCTTACCATCTGGCATTTCAAACGTTCCGTCCGGACTTGCCTTGTCGCCAACCTGCGGATCTCCCTCCTCACGCTCTACGGTCAGTGTCTGTCCGTCCGCTGTGTTGAGTTCCATTGCCTTTGGCTCTACCTTGGCTTGTGGCTCTGCCACAGCCTGCTCTGCTTCCTCCAGTGTCTTCACGCCCAACTTGGCGAGAATCTTGTCAAGGAGAGAAGCCTTAACTTCTGTTTTCTTCTCCATTGCTTTTGGATTTTGTTGTTTTGAATTAATAAAATTTTCGATATTGCGCTTCGATGCGCTTGCGCTGATTGGTACAACGGTGCTGCTGATAAGACCTAGGCGCAAAGCCTCGCTGGTGCTGATGAAGATATCCTTATCCATCAAGGCTTGAATCTCTTCCCGGTCGCACTCGCACCGCTCTACGTATGCGTCCACCATCTTGTCCTGCCACATCTGCATTTCCTCGCTCTGGTTCTTCAAGTCCTTTGCATTCAGCTGGTCGCCTAGACACCAGCCAGGAACCCACGGGTTGTGAAGGAGAAAGGCTGCGTTCTCGTATGCCTTGCGGTTCGCCTTTGGTGCTGCCAGCATAATGATAGTTGCCATACTAGCTGCCTTGCCCTCCACGGTGCAGGTTATCTTCTTGCCGCTCTGTCTCAGTCTGTCGTAGATTGCCCAGCCTTCGACAACCGAGCCGCCATTACAGAAGATACGCATATCGATGGTATCATCGTCTTTCGGTATGCTTGCAGCAAAAACATCTATATCTTGAAAACATACGCAGTCACCACCCCACCATTGATACCAAAACTTGTTGTCTTGGCTGTCGATGTCGTTGTATATTCTGAGTTTAGCCATTGAAACGTTATTTTTAAGTTTTAAAACGCTGCAAAGATACGATTATTTTCGATATGTTTATCTCATAAACAGTTAATTTTCCTAAACAAGCCGAAAATTTGCGTTCTAAGTGGCTTTTACTGCCTTGGGCGTATAACTTTACCACCTTCGACCAAAAACCGCTCAGAACGCAAATCTTGATGAAATAACAACACCATTAGAGCCTGCCGATATTCTCTATCGTCTGCACTCTCCGCTGTGTTCGGTTTATCTCTTCAACGCTCACTACTGGCTGTGGAGCCATCTGATACCCTCTTGCAACCGCTGCCGCCAGCATATCCATACCGATATTGCTGCCGCCGTTGTTTACCACGATAGGCACACCGCCTCCAAGCTGGTTGAATGCGGATAATATCGGACTGAACATCGATGTCGCCTTGGCGGTCATTACGCTCTCGCCATTGGAAAGCCTTGCCGGGATGCTGTCGCTCGTTCCAGTGCCCGAGCCTTGGACGTAGCCACCAGTGGAGAAGCCCTTGACGAGTGTTTTTGCCGCTGCAAACGCTGCCTTAAGCAATGCAAGCTTTGCTGCTGCGCTCGCCACACCAGCAAATTCTAATTTAACCAAGTCTTTGCCTAGGATTTCAACGTATTGCGCTTCCATAGCTATCTCGGTAGCATCTAAAAAAGAAATAAGCAAAGATTTCAGAAAAGAATGAAAAGACTTCTCTTCGCTATTGAAAAAATCAACAAAAGCATCTCCAGCCGCCAATATGTAGTTTTTCACATTTTGAAGCTGTTCCTCTGTCAGTTTATTCTTTTCCTCATTCTTGTTTTTCTCGATTTCCACCTCTGTATCCGAAAGTTCCTGCTGCAGCTGCTCCTGCACGGCTGCATAGTCCTTGTAGGCTTGCATCTTGCTGTCTAGGAAAGCCTTGTATCTCTCCAGTTTGGCTGCATCGTCTTCCTCTCCAGTGCCACCGTTCATAATGTCCGCATCCCTGCGCTTCTTCTCTGCTTCCTCGAACTCCTTGTTGATTTCGTCAACAATCTCCTTGGCTTGGTTCTTGATGTCTGCCTTTGCCTTAATCATAATGTCGAGCAGCTTAGCCTGCATTTCCTGCGCCTTTTCCGCTCCTATCTCACCAGCCGCCACGTATGCGTCAATGCTCCTTGCCACCATATCCTTCTCCAGCTGTTCGAGGTCGTTACTGTAGTCTCGCTCGTTGTCGTACATACCTGCGAGGTATCGCTTCTTAGCGTCCATTACTTGTTCGTTGTACTTGTACTGGATAAGCGCAATCGCTTCCTGCAATTCCTTTTCCTGCTTCTTCCTGCGCTCGGCTTCCTCCTTTGCCGCCTTGTCGGCTGCTGCCTTCTCCTTCTTGGTCTTAGAGGTAGTGCTGGCGATATTAGTGCCGTCCTTGAGCTTTGTATTGTCGGTTGTGGCGGTCGCCATGGATGGCGCATCTGCACTGACTGGTATCTTGATGTTAGCATGGTTAAAAGTATTCTTCATGCCACCCACGATAGCATCAGCCATTCCGCTGCCGAATTTCTTCAAGTCTCCCCAAGCCTCCTTCACGGTATTGCCAATACCCGAAAAGATGGAGTTGAATCCGTCTCGCATCTTCTTCACGTCAAAGGAGAAAAAGCCCTCAAACATCTGCAACAGTCCCCTCGCTGGTCTTGCAACAAGCTTAATGGCATCTATGATGATGTTGAAGGCAACCAAGGCAACCTGCCCGACAGACTTAAACGCAAAGCCTATCAACTGAATCAATCCCCTAAATGCCACGCTTTGGTTATAAAGGTTGATGATTGCCCTCAATAGTTTCGTTAGATGGTTGCTCACGAATGTTGCCGCCTGAGCCTTCATCATTTCAAAGCCGCCACCAGTAACGTCAAAGAGTGCACTTGCGGTATCCATCAAACGCTTGTTGGCTTCCACCTGCTTTTCCTGAGCCTTGGCAACATCACTGGATTGTTCCTTGACCTTATCCATGTTCATCTCAATGTCTCCGAGGGTCTCGATGTACTTTAGTCCTGCATCCTCGCCAGGACCTCCAAATATATCTGCGATGGCTGTTCCTACCTTGGCTGATGAAGCAGGGAACTCCTTTAGCTTGTTACCGACCTCCTGCATGATGTCGAATGTGGTCTTGCTACCGTTTTGCAGTTCTTTCTGAACTTTCTCGCTTGATATACCTATGCCATCCAATGCGGCTGCTGTTGCGGTAGTCATCTCTCGAAGTCTAAGATTACCCTCCTTGATGGTGTCAAGACCCTTATCAGAGAATATTCCCTGCTTGGTGGCGTTGGTTGAAATTGCCACGAATTGCTCCGCATTCAATCCAGCCTCCTTCAGGTACGTTGGGTATTCCTTCACGTTCTCTAGGAACTCATCACTAGCATTCGCACCAGCCACAAAGCCATCTTGCAAGAGCTTTAGCGATTCTGATACACTGATGCCAAACTGCTTGCTCATTACATTTGCGGATTGCAAGGTTTCGCCAAAATCCACGTCAAACGTCTCGCTGATTGCCAAGGCTTGATTTCTCACTGATTTCATTTCGTCACCGAAAAGCCCAGTGAACTGCATGGTCTTGCGTGTGGCTTCCTCTATGCCCTTGTTGTAGTCATAGAACCATTTGAAAGCCATTCCGGCACCAGCCACACCTGCCATGGCTAGGAAATAAGGGTTGGTCAATAAGGAAAGAGCCGTATTTTTCAACGCACCAAACTTTACCCTTAGGTCTTCCACGGACTTTCCCATTTCCATGACCTTTCCGATTCCAGTATCATCAACAACATCAAAACCGAAAAAGTCGGTGTTCTGTAGGTCGTCAGCCGCCTTCATCATGGAATCGTAATAGCTGCCGACACTGCGCTGAAATCTTCCAGTAGCCTCCTCAGCCTCTTTCAGCTCCTCTATCAAGTCTTGGATATGCTCCTGCATCTCCTGACCCTTGGAACTATCACGCTCGGCACGGCTCATCTCATCGTAAGCCTTGGTCGCATTTGAAAGCTGGGCACGCAACTGCTTCAAGCTGCCCTCCTGCTCGTTCTCTGTGCGCACATTGTTTTGTATCTCCTTCTGCAAGGCTCGCACGTTGTACTGGTACTCCTTGATGGTTGCGTTGATGGCTTCCGTCTGCACCTTCATCTCGTTGGTCGTGATGGTCTTGTCTTTCTCCTGCTGCTGCAAGTCCTTGATACTTGCCTTTAGCTGGTCTATCTTTTCCTTGTATCTGATGATGCCATAGATTGCATCCTCGTACTTGACCTTGATGTCAAGTATCTTCTGTTCTTCTGTTGTCATTGTTTCTTTGTTTAATTGTTCAACTCTATCATTGTAACCTCGCAATATCCGCTGTTTGTTGTTTTGATTTCGAGAACAGCAAAATACGCTCCGTACTGGGCAAGGTACACTGGCTTCGTTTCGTCAAAGTTCAGTATCTCCAAATCGGAAAGGTTGAACCGCTCCGTTATCTGATGTGGATTCGCCACCGTCTTTCTCAACTTTTCCAGCTTGCTGTCGAAGATACCTTGCAGGTCGATATTGAAAGCCAATACCGCATAGCCGGCATCGTCCTTTGCAAGATTCACGATTCGGTCTTTGCACGCCTTGTACTTGGTGGCTGTCTGTACCGTTAACGTGGTCCTACCAAAGGTGCGTTGCGTACTCTCCCACTCGTATATCGGTATGCGGTTTCCGTCCGTGGCTGCGAATGGCAGCGTGCAAACGTCCTGCGTATATTCCAGCGTCTTGTTGTCTATCTCCATATCCGCATCGTGCTTTCGATAGACGGTATCGTCTTCCTTCCACTTGTAGATATTATGCTGGCAGTAGTCCTCTACGCTGAAATCGGTCTGCCTTGGATGGTTGCAGGCTTCGCTTGGGATGAGCTTCTTCGTCCAGTCCACCGCTTGCGCCTTGGTTTCCCATAGGCTCACTATGTCCGTAAGCGCAAGCGTTCCCCCGGTAAACCGCTGACTTGGGAACGTTGATGTCAGAATGCAGATACACTTCAAGAAGTCCGTTACCTTGATGTCGGGCAGGTTCTTGCCGATTGGAAAATTACCTCCGTAGGGTACTTCATCGCTCTGACTGATGCTTGCTGAAATGCGTCCGTTGTACCCACGCAAATCTCTCAATACTCCCTTTCCATAGTGTTTGAACTCGAAAGTCACGATGTCACCCTCTTCAAGTTCTATCTCCCCTCGTCCTGCTGCAAGGTGTATGAACCGTCCGTTTACCTTGTCCGAGTCGTAGTCTGTAATATACCTTCTAGAAGAAGCGTCATCTTCGTCTATCTCCTTGCCTGCGATGTATGTCTTTGTGTACTCGCTTTCCTCCTGGTCGCTCGTGTGCTTTGATACAACCTTGATTTCAACGTAGCAAGGATCATACTGATATACTCCGTTCCATTCGATAGAGCCTTCGTAAGAGTTTCCGATGTGCCCATTCGGGCGTGCATTCGATGCGTCCCACGACCAGTTCATCTGAACATCGAAAATCATCGTGCAGGCAATCTTTACTTTCAGCTGGCTGTATCTGTTCGCAAGTTCCAGTCCATCGAAGACCTCCGATAGGCTCGTTGGCTGGAATTCAAGAATGCCGAGGTTCGTTGTTGCGATGAAAGTACCCTCAAAGCTGCCTACGACCGTCTGTGCATCTGCCTTTCTCGTAATTAATGGGACCGCAAGCCCCTTGATGGTCTCTTTCGCCTGGCTGCTCCATCCGAATGCAACCCCGGTCTGTGCCGTGATGAGGTCTAGGATATATTGCACCGTGACGCTTGGCTGGATTGCTCCCTTGTTCGCATAACCGAATGAACCACCTCCACCGAATGAGCCACCTCCGTCAAACGTGCCACCGCTCGAAGAAGTCTGTACTTCCCTGCTTCTTGCTCTTGCCCGGTTCTCCGTCTCACTCTTAACTTGAATGGTCGTACCAGTGCTGTAGTCCCTGATTGCGTTGATTATAAGCCACGCTGCCGTGGCTGGTGCTTGAAGGGCTACATCGATAGGCTCACTGTCGCTGGTGTACTTCACGCTGAATGGTGCGAAGTTCGATGTCTTATACTGCGTGCCGCCCGATACGTAGTAGTTGCTCTCCGTACTACCTTCTATCCAGTAGAGCATTCCGTCCTTTGATGGCTTCACGTAGATGAGCCTACCTGCCTGCTTATACCTGGTTACGTTAACCGTAATTTCTGTACCTGCCTTGTCTGCTGGTACGTCTTCCACTCCCCAGGCTTCCGTAAATCCAGTGGCAGGGTCATAGCTTCCGTATTCCACCTGCCCTGCTGGTGCTCCGTCCTTCAGTGCAAATCGGATGCTGATAGTCGTCATAGCCGTTTTCGTGTCTCCACTGGCGCAAAGGGTACCTGCACCGATGGGTGCTGATAAAATCGGGTCGGGTGCGGCTATGGTCGGATTGGTTTCCGTCTCGGTCGTTCCTGCTTCCGCAGCAAGGTTCACGATGTTCTTGTTGGTGTCGAGTATTGCCCAGGTTCGATAGTCTCCCTTTCCTAGCACTCTTCCGATGGTCGCTTTCATTCCAGCCGTGAAGGGTATTAGGGCGCACTGGTAGGTTTCATCGTTCAACACCTCTCCAGATACATATATTCCGACCTCTGTTCCTGTTCTTATCTTACCGTCAACGAGTGAATATGTCGTGTTGCTGTTTCCACCAACGTTACGGTCATAGCCCTGCCACTCCTCGCTTGATGTCTTGACCGCTGCAGCGTCATAGCTTCCATAGAAAACTCCCTCGGAAATCGCCTTCTCGTAGGTGTCGTAGGTGTTGGATCTGTTGAACCGCAGATACTTCGTGCAATTCAACTCGTTCAACTTCAAGTCAGACGATTGCAGGGTTGCCAGTGCCTGGAACAAACCCCAATAAATCGAGATTTCGATGGTTTCCTTTACGCTCAGCACGCTTGCCCTTCCGTTGCGGATAATCTCCAGTCCATTGCGGAAATAACGTGCTGTGTGGAAAATATAGGGGTATTTGCTGCTGGTGCTCGGTTTCCCTGCAAACTCCAGCACCGCCATATTGTGCGCTGTTTTGGGCAGGTTGATGGTGTATGTCGTGTTGGCGGTCATTTTCGTGATGTCACGGAAAAGGTTGCTCTTGATGTCGAGCGTGATTGCCGTTTCCTCGCTCATATCCATCAAGATGCCATCGATGTAAAGTTGCTGGTCTGTCATAGTTGCTGAATCTGTGTATCGTTAATAACTAGGTTGCAGACGAAATCCTGCAACTCTGCCGTTGTCTTGGTGTACGTTCCTGCCTTGATTGTAACGCTCTGCCACTTGTTGCCCCCGAGGTACATATCCACGACCGGGCTGCTGGCTAGGTCTTGCAGAAAATCGAACGTCTCGCTGTCCACAAGTGATGCGCAAAGCGGTATGGTGTCCTCTCTGCTGTAGCCCTGCCGTCTGCCGTTCGCTCCGAGGTAGCCGAATATCGTATCGTCATACCCTCCGAGGTTGTTGCGAATGAAGCTTGTGTCGCTGCTTATCGCCCTGCTCTCATCGCCTTGCGTGAATAGCCAGTAACGGTAAAAGCCGTGTCGGTCAACCCACCGAAGATAAATGCCCTTTTCCGTGTCGTTCCTTTCTATCCTTGCAAGGAGAGACTGCTTGCCACCGCTCGCCATCGCAAAGGTAAGGTCGAAAACGTCCGTGAACGTTCCCTGCTCTATCTTGCCATCGTAGTCGTAGATGTTCCAGTACCTCGCCTTGCTTGGCAGAACGCTGGCGTTGATGTCCACGATGCCATCGATGCCCGGCTTAACCATTTTGTTCGGTGCTCCCTCGTAGCCGACAAGTATCTGGGAAGCCGCATTGAGATAAAAGCCAAAGGAGAATGGGAAATGCGTGAACCAAGTGAGCCTCTTGAATCCGTTCCACGTCTCGCCTGCCCTCATCGCTCCCCACACGTAGAAGGTCGTGTAGCTGAATGTAGCAAGGTCGCTCCCCTCGCTGTCCTTGACCTTCACGGAAATATTGAACACTGCCCCGAGTTTGCTCTGCTGAATCTCCTTTGTGTAGTCAAGGTTCCCGAAGCTGATGCCATCGAAGAGTGCCTGCACATATTCCCGGTAGTCCATAATGCAGTTCTCTGCAAACGCTTCCACGCTGTACGTGTGCGCCATGGTCTCCCTGCTGATGGTTGTCTCGATGCTCGCAACGCCCGAGCCGCTCGCCTTGATGATGCAGGGAAGGAAAGCGAAGCCTACAGCGTCCGCATACTTAATCGTGATGCCGTTTTTCTCTGTCTGTCTCATACCGTCTCATTGTTTAGTTTGATACTTCCCACCGACTGGTGGATTAAGAAAATAAGTCTCTGCCCCAACCGCTTCATCGTATCTGGCACAACGTTGCTGTAAACGTCAGCCCTGCCGCCAGTGCGGTGCAGCCTAGAACCCTTGTTGGCGATGGTGTGGGCGATTGCCCCTGCCATACTCATATCTCCACGCTCTTGCGGTGTGTACTTGTGCGGTCGCTGGGTCTTGTATGGGATAGGTGTGCCGTGCAGTCCCTTGTCCTTCATCCACTGGCGGATGATGCCACGGAAGCCGTATGGTATCTTTCCTGCCCTTCGTCCAGTCTCAAGAACCCCGAATGGCTTGTGTCCCCAAAGGATGGTCTCATCCTCGCTGGGCTGCTCCACCTTTAGGCTCGCTATGGTGCGCCCCGATGCGTTCTGTCCGTTGATTCTGATGTGGTTGATGATAAGCTGCCGTGCTCTCTCCACTTCCTCCCTCATTATCAGCGATGCCGCCTTGGGGTCGAATTGAATACCTCCCTTGCTCATACCACACACCCTCCTATGCTCTGTGTCAGTTGCAGGGAGTACATTACGCCCGACACGATCGTGCTCATCCGCTCGATGATGGTCTCATAGTACTGCTGCCCCTCCAGCGGTTCGAACTGGTGCGACTGGTTGATGGCTCGTATCATCCTTGCCCCTGCCACCTTCATTCTGTCGATGCACTCTCCGTTGTCGTCTCCTTCCGCTCCCCTCGGTACGGTGTCGAGATAAGCCAGGGCAACGTTCACGGTGTCGTACACCCTGCCGTTGCGTATCTCTGTCGTGCCGCTGGCTGGGATGATGCAGACGATTGCCGGATAGTTCAGCTTCTCCAGCTTGGTGTCTGCTGTGTCCCAGTCCTCGAATAGGTAGGTGTAGTCTGGTAGCGTGTCTGCTGCCAGCTGTTTCAATGTTTCTCTGATTGTTGCCATAATTATCTAGATTTACGTTTCATTTCTTCCGCCTGCAACTTCTGCAGGTTTCTCTCGTACACGCTTCTCTTGTTGTCCATCTCCATACACTTGTAGATGCGAAGCCACGGTGTCTTCAATACCTGGTCGTGGTCGCTGATGCCCATCCTCACTGCGTACCAGTCCAGCATACCGAACAATCCGAAGCGCAGGGTATCGATGCCTGCCTCCTTCTCCAGTCGTGTTGGCTTCGCTGTGTCTGTGCTCTCGAAGAGCTTGTTGATGCGCTCGACCTCTGCTGTTACCCAGCCGATGAGCATAACGACATCAACCGCCCTAGCCTGCTCCACTTCCTTGTGGCTCAGACCGAGGACGGTTGTCACTATCTGATACAGACTTTCCTCGCTGTCTGATAGCTGGGAAAGGTCAATCAGCTGCCCGATGGATAGCTGGTTGAGATTGTCGGGCACTTGTTTCTCCCCGACAAAAGCTGGTCGTGGCTGCTTGCCTATTTTATAGCTGGTGTGCCTTGCCACTGCCAGCCAGTACTTGAATGTAGTGTTCTTATCCATACGCTTTATAATTTTGTCGTAGTTATTGTCTCAATACGTGCGCCCGAGCCGTTCCGTGGCTTGCTACGGATAACTTCTTCAAGGCTACGTATCGTATTGCGTCTATGCCGTGGTTGAATGCGTCTATAGGCTGGTTCGTGGTCTCTCCATCCCTTGACTTCTTCCACTTGTATTGCTGCATATTCTCGATGATGCCGTGGCTTCGTCTGGTTATGTTGATGCGGAAACGCTTCAAGATGTCGATGCCGTTGTTGATGCTGTCCGCTCCCTTGGTGCTTCCTATTATCCACAGCCCTTGGTTGTGTATCTCCTGAATGCTCTTAGGCTCTGCCGAGTCCGCAATGATAAGGTCTCGTTTCGTCAGTCCTTGCTCCTTGCAGCGGTCTGCGATGTCTTCGTTCGTCAATCCGGGCTGGTATATTTCCTCGTCCACCCATAACTCTCCGTGTGCGAGAATAACGTGCTCCAGCGCAGTTGGATCGTTTGTGAATCCGAAGTCCATACCCCTGCACTCCATCTTCCACTCCTCCCTTGGTGGCAGCTTGTCAACGATACCCCAGTTAGTGAATATAAGCCCGGTTATCTTTCCAGTCAGTCCACGCGCATATACTCGCCACAGCTCGGGGTCGTCAATCTCCTCAATCTTCTTGTGCTCCTGCTCAGTAAGGAATCGGTTGTTTCGGTGGTCGCTAAGTATCAAACGGCAGTCATCCCTTCCGATGATGTTGTTGTGCACCCAAAACCTTGCGCTTGGATTGTAATCAATGAATACCTGCTTACGTGTTCGGATGGCAAGCTGCCAAAACACTTCGTAGGGCACACCGTTCGCCTCGTTCACGAACAGGTAGTCTCGCTTACCGTTCTTGGCATCCTGCGCATCCTGGTAACTCTTGAACTCGATGATTGAGCCGTTTTTCCCTCTGTAGCTGCTGTCGCTCTTGTTGTTCTTGAACCAGTCCAACAGCTCTGCCCTTGTGTGCAGGATCGTGTCTAGGTCTCGCATGGCTCCCACCTTCAAGTTCGGGAGGTCTTGACCGCACACCGTGATAATTGCCATCGGATGCTCAAAAGAAAGCACTATAAGACGCTGCATAATGGTGTATGTCTTCCCCGAGGACGTACCTCCTTGGTTCACGAGAAACCTTGGCTTCACGTCCGCATTCGGGGCGTACAACTCACCAATAACGTCAAATAGTGCCATTCTTCAAACAAACTAAAACTTAAAACAATTTATGGTAAAATTAATCTCTATCCAATCCCTCACGCTCGATTACTTCCTGCTCGCTGGATGCACATTCGTGCCCCGAGTTGATGTAGCGTACCTCGATGCCGCCTTGGAAGCCTGCGTTCAAATCAAGTACAACCTTATCAAGTCCGAGCAGCTTGCAGATTTGCGTCTCAGCTTTTAGGATGATGTCAAGATACCTTGGGTCTCCGAGTCCTCGCTTCTCAGCATCGTACATTATCGCCTTGACGGTCTCCATCGTTACCTGCCCAGTTGCAGGATTCTCGTTTGGAAGTCCGACTTGCGTCTGTGTCTTGCCGTGGTAGTCTTCCTTTGATTTCTCCCAGGCTTCCCAGGCTTCACGTATCACCAGCTTCAACCTTGAAACCTCGCTGGTTATTTTCTCGTCCGTGTCGGTCAGTCTCTCTTCCCTCCACTCCTTCAATAACCGCTGAATGTCGCAGTGCGCTTGATTGTATTTCGGTCTGTCGAGCCGTTTCCTCACCTCTGCCGTGATTTCTCGCTCCGTCCATCCCTTGCGGTATAGGGGTGCGATAATCTGCAAGCGGTTTTCGATGTCGATTTTCTGCGCTCGATGTTTGTTGTTATTACCTTGTGGCATACGATTTTTGATTTAAAATTTAGCTCCGTTGTACTTGTATACGATGTTCCCCTCGCTGTCTCGTTCGTCAGCTGGTACCATAGCCCCTTCGAACATCTTGTATGGCGAGTGCGCTGCCTGCGGATTGTTCCAGCACCACTTCATATAGTCGGCTGCGCTCATCGTGTAATACTTTGAAGCCTTCTCACGTGTTCCAAGGTTCATCGCCTTTTCAAGTTTCGCCCTCAAAAGATTCTCTGCATCCAGCTTAATGTCGCTCCACCTCACGTATCCCTTGCGCTTGCAAATGTTCAGTGCTTCGCACATCTGCCCCCTGCTGTAGTTCCACGTTGGCGGCAATCCACAGCAACTTCCGTTGTGGCAAAGTTCCTTGAAGTGTGCGTCCGATACATAAAAGCGCATTCCCAGCTGGTCGCACAGTTCCTTCATATTTCTGAAGAACGGTTCTTTAACCTTGCGGTTAAGTCTAAGATAGCCGGATTGTACGCTGTACTTCTTGTAGAATGCGAGAATGTCGAAACCTGCCATCTTGCTGATGGTAGGCAACAATTCCCTCAGTGTCGGGCTTCTCGTCTCCAGGCAAAAGAACTCGGTGCTCAAGGCTGTAGCCCCTCTGTTGAATGCTTCCTTGATAAGGTCGAGGTACGTTGGCGTGCTCACTCCGATGATGAAGGGTCTCAGTCTCAGCGTTGCCCCTCCTGCCCCTGCATTGGCGATGCGCTCGATGGCTTCCAGTCGTGCTTGTGGGCTTTCCACCCCTCGCTCTATTACTCTAGCCTTCTCTGCATCGCTGGTAATGATTGAGAACTTGAAGTTCCAGTTCTTCTGCCCTCTGATCAAGTCCATATATCGCTTATCCTTGGTGAACCAGGCTCCCTTGGTCGAGAAACAAAGCGGATAGTCTATATCCTTGAAGAAACGCAAAAGTTCCAGTGTCGTTCCGTACTTCCGTTCGAAGTTGTCGAACTGGTCGCTCATACTTCCCCACTGCATAACCTTGCGAGCCTTGATGTATGGCGCAAAGTCTCCACCGTGCTTGTCGGGGTCAATGAACATTCGCTTGATGCGCTCAACGCTCACGTCCTTAACCTCCTTGTGCAGGTATTCCTTCTTCTTGCTGCCAATACCTCGCTGGTTCTGAGCAAAGCAATACATACAGCCAAAGCTGCAATTATTGTAAGTGTCAAAAGCCATTGGCATTGAGCAATCGGGAAACTCGTATGTTATTCTTGGCGTGTTGCAATAATGTTCTGCCATATCCTCATAAATTTATTTTATTGATGATAAAGTCTGCGATTTGGTCTGCTGTCTGCTTCGTGGTGTCTATCGCTACAACGTCACACCCCGCAGTTTGCCATTTCTTTGCCGAGCGTGCCGATTCTCGCTGCCCTCGGATAATATCCTTGCTCAACGTTCCGTTCGACCGTTCTGCGAGCCTTTTCTGGATTTCTTGCAGTGGTGCGTATAAGAAGATTACAATCTGTCTGTCCGCATTGAACATTGCGTGCGTCAAGTTCGGACCCCAGCATTTAAGTCTCATCCCTTCGCAAATGATGCAGTCGGTGCTTTCCAGTGCCTTCTTCACGATGTCCCGAAGTATGGTGGTACCGTTCAGATTGTCAACACCTCCGTACTTAACATCGTATCGCCCTGCAAATGCAACTCCATCCCTGGTGATGCTTATTCCGTCCTTGTAGCTTTCAACGCCACCAAAGCTTTCTATCAACTTTCGGGCAACGGTGCTCTTTCCGCTGGCGTTGGTTCCGATTACGAAAACACAAGTCTTTCTCATATTCGAGTTATTTTTATTAAATTTCGTCTCTGTCGGATTGAATTGTTCCGAGCGGATAGTTTATCCATTTCAAGCGTTTCTCCGACTTAAACGCGAAAATTCCGACTATTCGGGTTTTTCCTTGAGTTCTTCCACGTCAAAGTTGCGCTTCTCGATTGCGTCAAGCCCCAGCATATCTGCCACGGCTTGTGCGTCCTCGCTGCGATATACGATGATGATGCGCTGCTCTTCGTCCTCTTCCGGCTCGTAGGTCGTGGCTTCCTGCTGGATTTCCCAGGGGTTCAATCCCCATCGCTGCATATCGTCCACGTCAAACGCTCCCTTCAGCTTCTCTTCATCCCAGCTGCCAAAATAGACGTTATCCTTGATGATGAACTCGTCCGTCTCTTCCTCGGATAGGCTGTCAGCAATAACGACCTCGACCTTTGGTCCTTCCTTCCACTTCTCCCAGTGGTTGCAAAGCTGCTGCTTCTCCCCATCGGTCAGTTTCACGGCTACGGCTTCAATCGCTCCCTTGATTGCTTCGTCTTCCATCTGCTCGATGTTGAGCAGGGCACGGAAGCGCATATTACCTCCTAGGATAACTCGGTTCTCATTGCATACGATTGGTCTCATCTGCAACATCTTCGGAAACGTCAGAATACTCTCAACGAGCTTCTGCATCTGCTGTGGCTCTATTGTGCGTGGGTTGTCTTGGTTCTCCACAAGGTCGTGCAGGTTGATGTTCTCGATTCTATTCTTCTCCATTGTCTTCCTCCTTTCCTTCTTGTCTTGGTTTCAGTTCGTCAAAGTTCCAGACGATGCGGTCGATATGATCAACTCCCAGCAGCTTGGCAAGGAATGGTTCATCGGCTGGCTTGTAGTGAATGATTACATTCTCACGTGGCAGAACGCCATCGCCCATTATCGTTGGCAAGTCGTCAGGAGTCAAGTCCTGCCCTTCGATTTCGGGCGGTAGTTCCCCTGCGAATGGGTCGCCCTCTTGGTCGTCCTTGTCTTTCTTCTTGCACTTGCTGGTGCTGCTTGCTTCCGCTGGTGCTGGGTTCCAGACTGGCATACCCCAGTTCTGAAGCTGTGCGCTGTCCCATCGGTTCGCCAGGTCGTTGAAGTCCCAGTTACCGAAGGATAGGTTGTCTTTAATCATAAACTCCTGCTTCTGTGCTTCCGTCAAGTCTGATGCACTCACCACGGTAACTGTTGGCTGCTGCTGCCATCCCTGCCAGTACTCCATCAATGCGGATTGCTCCTCATCGGATAGACGCTGCTCTGCATCCAGCTTCACTTGAATGCTTGCTTCATCCATCGTGACAATGTGCTGCAAGGCTTTCAGTCTCATATTGCCACCCAGTGCGTGGAAGGTCTCATCAACAACAATCGGTCGCAGGGTAAGCATTCGTGGGAACACGATGATGCTCTGCACCAGCTTCTGAAAGTTCGCTTGGCTTATCTCTCTCGGGTTCGCTTCGTTCTCGCTGACCCTCGATAGTGCGATTTCTTCTGTTTTCATTTTCTTCTTGTTTTAAGTTCGAAAAACTGCTTATCTAATAAACATCGGCGCAAAGATACGACTTTTTCGCTTTAGTTGTTCGTTCTTCGCACGTTTTTAACTTTTTCCAACACTTCGTTTTATTTTATCCATCAAAGGCTCTGATGGTCTTCTGAAGGGTTGTCAGTGGCTTCTTTGGCTTGACCTTGACCGTGTATCCTGCGCACACCCACGCGAGGAGAAGTGCGTCTCTCTGGTCTTGGTTCATTCTCGGGAGCTTTCCGTCTGAGCTGATGAAGTAGGCGATTTCGTCTTGTGTTATTTTTCCGTCCTTGCCTTTCCAGCACTTCTTCAGCGGCTTGATTATCTCGTATGGGATATTGTAATGCTGACAGCACTCAACGATTAAGATTCCGGTCTGATGGTTCATCCCGGTTGAGCGTCCGATTGCTGCTGCCTTGACTGCCGACATAAATCTGCCTAGCACGTGCCAGTTGCTCTTGTTGAGCCAGCCACCTTCAATAACGACCTTAATCTTCTTGCAGCTCTCGTTCATTGCCTTCAAGTAGTCAATCAGAGCCGGGAAGTTCATCTTGTAGGCTAAGAATTTTCTATCGTCAAATACGGCTCCGACACCGCTTTCCTTGATGTCGGGGTCGATTCCGATTATAACTGTTCCTTTTTCCATTTCGTTTTCTTTTGTTTTATTTTTGATTTTCTTTTTTTTTGTTATTTTCTTGAAATTTTCGTTCTAAGCCGTTATCTCTGTGTCTGTGGGTAGTTGTTCGGGTTGCGGAGTCCTACGTGCGTGTGTGCGCTTGTGTGCGCTTGTGCGCTAGCCCCCTACTATTCCTATCCTCTACCCTATAGTCCCTTCTCCTTTCATCGTCTTGCAGGCTTGAAACGGAAAAATCGAGGGAGTGCCTGGCGATTTGCAAAATAAAGAATATCTCGTACCGAATGAGTTTATTCCACAAACACCCCCTCTTTGGGTTGCAGGAAGTTCCCGATGTTCCTTGTTTCGGGATTCCTGAACTTAGCTGTCTTCTGTTATTTCTTTTTCTTCGTGTTCCACCTCGCTTTCTTTTTTATCGAAATGAATGCCGGACGACTCTCGTCTTTCCGAGTTGCCAGATTAATAATTTAAGTGATTACATTGAGCGCAAACGATACAGTCTCAAATGTGTTAAACTTTATGTTATTTGCCGTTTGCGGTCGTTCATTCGCTAGTTAAGTACTTATCTTGCTGCTTGGAGCAAGGATTGCTTCTTCTTTCTCCTTACACGCTCTGCAAGCCACTTGAAGTGCTCTGCCGCCTGCGGATCACGGAAAATGGAAGCCTGCGCTTCCAGGCTTGCCCTATCCAGCTTCTTTCTTTCGGCTTCAATTCTCCGCAGCTTCTTCTGCTTGTCGTTGTAGCCCTTGACCTTTTCGGGGTTCGCCTTTCTCCAGTCGCTCGCAAGCTCAATCAATCTCTGTCGGTTCTTGCGGTAATACTCCGAGTTGTACTGAGAGACGTTGCGCCTTATACGCTGCCTTTTTCCGTACTCTCTGATTCTGTCGGGGTTCGCCCTTCTCCATTCCCGGTTTCTCCTCATCATTTCTTCACGGTGCAGGACGTAGTATCTGCGTGCTCTCTCACGATTATGCTCTTTGAGTTCCTCGTCAGTGTACTTCTTCTTTCTTCCCATTGCATTCCTTGATGTCTTGGTGTTCAACATATCGCCTGCGAGTTTGGCAGTACCTGCCGTTGATGCAGTTCTGCCCTTCCTCGCAAGTCTTGCACAGTTCGCTCGCCATACGCCCTAGAATGGTAGGTTCTCGATGTCGTAGTCAGTAAAGGCGATGTTCTCGTGCCCCTCGTATGGAATACAGTGAGCGAAGTCTGCTCCTATACCGCTGCTTATAGGCAAGACGCTGTATCTACTCGCAAAATGCTCTCCACGGTCACGAACAAAGAACGCTGGACGCCACTTGACTCCTTCTCTGTGCCTCACCAGCACCTTGTCGAAAGGCTTGAAGTCTGGAAGCTCCTTGCGCTTCTTTTCCTTGCTCTTCTCCCATAGGGTGCAAGCCTCCTGGAACTTGATGACTTCGTCCTCTGTTGCTTCTCGCAGTTCATCGTGTACGCTGATACGCAGGTCGAAGGCTTGGTCGGTCACGAACTTCTCGTTCTCGATTTCGTACTAGTTGCCGAATGATAAAGTGTCCTCGCTCTCGTTCTTGCCGATGAGCTTGCCGATGATTGTCAGCTCTCCGTCCTCGTCTTGCTCATTGAAAACGTAGAGTTTTCCGATTTCGAACGCTGGCTTCTTCTTCGGCTTCTCTATTTCCAAGGTCTCACGGTTCAGCTTTCCGTCCAATCGCTTCTCGATGAATCCGATGTAGGTCTTGGCTGCATCCTCTGTTTCTAGAGTGAATTCTTCTGTTATGGCGTTATCACATTCTCTGAGGTAAGTATATCCTTTCTTGCCATTTTTGGAATAATAATACTTACCTGCAAAAATGGTGTAGGCATCATCCGTAAACTTCTCGAAGATAATATGCACAGCACCATCTTCTGAAACAAGAACGTCTCCCTTATTCCAGGCAAACTTGCTCCAGTCTCTCATTCTATCGGATGGGAAAAGCATTACTTCGCCTCCATCCATCCATCTGCCGTTCTTGTTGTAGGCAAACTCTCCGTTCTTATTCACAGTCCAGATTGCTTCCCCTGCTTCCTTGTTGGTTGCAAGATAAGCGAATCCAACCTTTCCGCACATTTTCGTGTATAACTTGGTGCCAACAGGCACACCCTTCAAAATCTCGTAAATATCAAAATCTTTCTGTTCCATAATCTGAATGTTTTTTATTGTTTGTTACTCTTGTTTCTTTTTCTGTTACAGCTTGGTGCGTCCAAGTTTCTTGTACAGTTCAATCAGCTCCATGGTATCGAGCCAGAAGTCGGTGTTGCCAACGTAAACGTGATGGCGGTGGCTGTCCGTGATGATTTCTATCTTCTTCATTTTCAACTGAATTTAAAATTGTTCGTGTCCGCATTGTAATCCTTTAGGATACATTCGAGTGCCTTGATTTCATCATCTGCCAGCCAGATGTCTCTGTCGCCAACTGACAGATGATGAAGACCGCATTCACGGACAAGTATGATATTCTCTACTCTGTTCATAGCCAATACGGTTTATGATAACTATTTGAAAAGTTCCATCTGTGGATGAACGATGTCTGCCCGCTTCTTCTTTGCTGCCCAGATGAGAAGGCTGACGTTCTTGGTTCCAGCCTTCTCCGAAAGGTAGCCGATGATGTAGGTCAGTGCATCCTGAACCGCTTCTGCCTCACTGCCGTAGAAGATGCTGAGAGTATCATATCTGCTCGGGTAGCCGACAGGGCTGTCATACCCGGTCTTTCCGTTCTGAATACTGAACCCCCATATCCATCCGAACTGCGTCTTGGCGGTCGTTACCTTCCATCCCCAGTTATCTGCACCCTCTGCAGAATACTCGATTACGTGCGGATTGATGCAGAAATCCTTGATGTTGTACTTGAAGCCTTCGTGCTCTGCGACCGGCTTCTTGATGTCGTAGCTGTTATCGGTCAGCCACTTGAACCAGTCGTCCGAGGTCTTGAACACAAGCCCAGCGGCTCTGCATTCGTGGAAAAACAACTCATTCATTATTCTTAATCTCTTTAAAGAAACTTTTTGAGCATACTGCACATCCGCAATACTCTCCCATCATCTCGGTATCGAACGCACACCCTTTGCACCCGGAAGCGATGGGAGATTCTACCACCTCGAGAACCTTGCCTTCTACTTTCAGCAGAGAACCTTCTTCGAATTCTCTATCTTCCAATTCTTCCGGTTTATTAATTACAATTACTTTTTTCTGTTCTGCCATAATTCTTTCGTTTTAAGCGTTTAAAATCTGTTTGCCTTATAATTTACCGCCCGAAGCGCGAAAACGTCTCAGAGCGGCTTATTTTGCCCTCATTCGTTATTTTTCGGGCTTCCAGTCGATACACAGCCGCTGCAGAACTCCCTTCTCGTAGAATCTCGCCAGTGAATCCTTGGCTGGCTTGTTCCGTGGATTCTTCTTCAAGTCGGCAAGGTTCTGCTGGATTACCCATCGGAACTTGTCGTCCTGGCTCTGCTGTGGCGCTGGCTGTCGGTGCTTGGCTTGCTCGTAGCGTTCCCCGATGCTCGGTCTTGCCGTTGCCGCTGGATCCTGCGCCCTGGCTTCTGCCGATTGCGGCTGCTGGCTTGCTGCTGGCTCGGTGTTGTTGAAGTTTCCCTCCAGCACCTTGGCGAAGTTCTGCTCATTGCCGAATATCCAGTCAAACTTGCTAACCCATCCCTTCTTGTTGTTTCCGTTCATAAAGTCAGAAGCCATCGCGATGTCAATTGCCCGGTACAGAATTTTCACGTCTCCCTTACACTGGCGTAGCCTTGCCTTGACCATTACCTTGCGGTTCTCGGTCATAAGCGTAATAGGTGGCATCACGCTCTTCGTCTCATAATGCTTGCGGTTCCAGTATTCCTTGATGCCTGCGTAGTCGATTTTCTGAGATTTCGAAACCTTGCCGCCAGCAGGTGCTTCGGTCTTGACCGATGCACTCAGAATACCTTCTTTAGAAGGTTCTAATATATCTGTTTCTTTAGAAACATCATTAACATTATCATTATCATCTACATATTCATTATCATCTACATATTCATTATCATATTCATTATCATATACATTATCATATAAGGTTGTTTTTTCAACCTCTTGGTTATTTTGGGTTGTTTTTTCAACCTCTTGGTTATTTTCACAACCAACTGGTTGTTTCTTTCTTGCGTTCTGATTTCCCTTTGGAGCGCCACCCTTTCTACCGTTTGCTCTCCATCGTTCGACCTTCTCTTTGTACTTGGTTTGGTTTCGCTCCATATCATCCTTGATAAAGGCGAAAGCCATACGTAATGTTGGCTCTAGGTTGATAACCTCGCCATCCCTTGCGTAGATGAAAATCGCCCTCATTAGTTTGCCGAGTTGCTCATCCGTAAGCCCCTCGATAATGGCGTAATATGATGTGTATAGTATAAATGAATCGTTCATAATTTTATTCTGATAATGATAGTTTCCTTTCCAGCTTCCGTTTGAGCACGGTAGCCCTGCGAGTCTGGTTGACTTCCCTTGTACTGAGCAGTCGTGGCTCTGTCTTCATCTTGGCGATGTAGGCTTCCAGGTAGCCCACAATCGCCTTGATGTCTGTTGTCGATACTTGGTGCATCATAAGCTTGAAAATTTACTTGATGAGTAATCTTCTTGCTCCCTGCACCTGCTTGATGTAGGCAGCGCATTCCTCGGGATGGTCAGTCTGAAAAGCCTTGGCATCGAACTTCTCGCTTGCCTTCGGTGCTTTCCACGTTGCCAGCGTCTTGCCGTTTCCGTCCACGATGCTCTCAGCGTCACCGAAGAACAGCTTCAAGTTGTCCTCGATTTCCTTCTGTCTGTTCTCCAGTGCCTTGCCCTTCTCCTTGATGTCCTTCAGCTCGATGAGCATATCCCCGACTTCGGCTGTGGCTTCAATCTCCTTCCCTGCCTTGTGCAGTGGAGACTTCAGGAGAACGTCTTGTGCGCTGTAGGCAGGTGGCTCTTGGTTGCCCACGATGTAGTCAAGCCAAAACTTGGTTATCTCGTCCCTCATCCATCCGAAGAATTCGGGGTCGAAATCAATGTCACGGTAGCCGAACTCCCTGCCTGCTGTCAGCCAGGCAAGTGCTCCATCTTTATACTCGCCAACTCCTAGATTCATCTGTAGCTGGCAGAACCAATGCTTCGGAAGGTCGTCTGCATCTATCTGCATCTGCGTGGTCTTGCACTCCAGGATGCTCTTGCTCGCCTCGTTGTGCGTTGCCCCGGCTCTCCAGAAGGTGCGGTCTGGGCTTACTCTCAGATACGGTGCATCGGTGTTCGTGATGGTGTAGTCGTCCGTGCTCGCCTTGATGATGTGGCAGTGGCTCTCTCGCTGGAAGAACTGCGCCACGGCATCCTCCAGCAGGTGTCCTGCAACCATTGCGAAGTTCTCAACCTTTGGTGGGTCGATGCCCTTCTTGCGTCTCCACAACTGGTATGGCGTTTCCCATGGATTCAGTCCCAGTACCGTGCCTGCTTCACTTGCGCCTATTCCGTTCGAGCGGTTCTGCAACCATTCCTCTCTGTTCTTGTACTTGATTATCTGTTTCATTGTCTGAATGTTTTTATTTATCCATTAAGAATTTTCTAGCTGCTGTAAGAACGACCGAGCGAAGGAATTCATCCCTTTGCATTGATTGAGCAATTCCGTCTGAGAGAAAACTGGTTTTACCGTGGTAAGCAATATGGAAATCGAATCCTTGGTGTCCGTCTTCGTCTGTATCTCCAGTCGTCTCAGCTGCAATCTGAAGATAGTTTCTTTCTTCCTCGTCTTCCTCAGCCCATGCCTTGTAACCGTTTGCGGTTCTATCGAAGTACTTGTCGATGGTGCTCTCGTGTCTCTGATTGTCTGTTTCGTTCTGTTTCTTCATTTGATTACTGAATGTTTAAAAGTTGCCACGGCTTCCCTTTGTCTCGATGGGACCCCACCCCATAGGTTGCACCGTGGCGGTTCGGGCTATTATAATAAAATGGCTTATTTCTTCTCTGCCTTGCCAGTCTTTCCCTGGCTGCGGCTCATTGCCTGCTGCGCCTTATTTTTGGCATCATCGGCTGCTGCCTGCGCCTGCTGTGAGATGGCTTCCTGCTGCTTTGGCTTCTTGAAGGTATCCTCTACGGTGGTCGTGCCTTCCTTGATGGCATTGTACACACCGCCCAGCTTTTGAATGTCCTCTGCCGTGACTTCCTCGGCTGATTTCTTGCCCAGGTAGTCAAGCAGCATAAGGTCAGTCACTTGATACACCTGGAAGCAGGCAACGCAGCTCTTCCACTGGCTCTGCACGCCAGTCTGCTTGATGTGCTCCAGTGCCTTTGCCTGCACCTCCTTGACTACGCTTGAAATCAGTACCTGCGGCACGACCTTGCAGATTGCGTTTCGCTGTGCGATTGCAACCGCTGCATTGCCGACTACCACCTGCATATCCTGCGAGAAGGTATAGCCCTTAGAGGTCAGAATGCTGCGCTTTACTTCCACGGAGTAGGCAACATTGCTCTCGAGGTCGTGGCAGATGCCTTGTGCCGTGATGGTCTTGCCATCGTTGGCGATGATGCGACCCGCGATGCGGAGGTTCTTCCAGCAGGCAGATATAATCTCAGTGAATCTCACGCTCGGACCCTCGATAATGGAAACCTGTCCGTCCTTGCCCTTGCGCTCGAGGTGATAGAAGCAGTTGTATGCCACATCATCGTCCATCGCTGCCAGTGCTACCATATTCTGCTTGCACTGTGCAATGTCTCTCGGGAACTTGTGCGCTGTGGCAATCTGTCCGTCAATCTCCGAGCGGTTGATGGCTTCCAGCATTTCGCCACCGCTTACTTGAATAATCTCATTTTCCATAATTCGTTCAATTTCTAGTTCAACATAATCTTTTAATTAACTCTAGTGGAAGGCTGGGGATTCGAACCCCAGTTGACTGCCAAAACTTACCCCACCCTTGCCTGCTGCCGATGGATGCCCTTCCTTTGTAGGGCGCACGCTGTCAGTTTCCGCATATTTGCAGTAAACACTAACAACGAAAAACATTAACCATTCTAACTAAATATGAATCTTTGCGTGCGCCCTTTGCCCACCGCTGTGGGGATTTTAGTGTCAAATAACCGTTATAATCATTTATGAAGCCTAAACCAGTTGAGCCATAAGGCTGTCGAGCCTGCTTTCCTCGAAGGTGTCCATTGGGTTTTGGTCTGCGTACTGGCTGTTCTCCTCCAGCCAGTCGTCCATCACGTCCTGATAGTTGACGCAGCCCTCGATGGCTTCCTCCAGCCGCTCGCTGTCGTTATTGCTGCCATTGTGCGTCACGACCGCAATGTTGCCCACGCTGTCGCACCATACGCAGATGCCTCCTGCCTTGGTATTGATGTCCACCCTTGCAACCGCTGGTCGCTGTGGGTCTCGGTCTATCTCCAGCCAGATGGCTTCGTACATCTTCTTCCTGCACTCCTCTATTATCTTCTTCATTCGTTACCTCCTCTCTGATTGAATATGTAACTTTGGAAGGTCTCACGGCACGACTTCAATACCTCGTTGTCCGTTCCGTCAAGTGGTATGAGCGGTATGTTGTCAAGTGCCACGCAAAGGTTGCCTTGAAACTCTCTGTACTGGATTCTTCGCTCTGCCTCCAGATAGCACTTGTTGTTCAGTTCGCAGCACTTTCTGGTCTTGCGGTTCGCCTTCCAGTTAGTGATAAGCCAGCAGATGTCTGTGTACTTCACGATCATCCTGCGCATATTGATTGATAACTTGCTCATAGGGCAACCCTCCACGCTCTCTTGATTTCTGCGCCCTCGATAACCTTGCGGTTGTCGATTCTGCGGAACTTGACCTTCATCTTTCCAGCCTGCAACCATCTGCGCAGGGTGTTGCGATGGATGCCCAATACCTTGCAGGTCTCTGTCATTGTGTATCTGCCTGCGTCAGCTACCTTTGGTTCTTCGTTCGTCATAACTAAGCCCTCCAAAAAATTAAAGTTACTAATACGATGGCAACTGCCAGGGATAATACTTCGTCACTTGTAACAATCTCGATAAACTTCTTCATACGCTCTGAATGTTTAAATGGTTAAACTTGTTACTTGCGCACGGCTGCACGTCTCTTCTTGGGTGTTATCAATCCAGCCTTGATGAGGATGACACGCACGTTCTGCTGGGTGCAGCCTACGTGCTGCGATACTGCAAGCATTATTCTGCTGTCCGAAGTCTCGGCAGGTGCCTTTGCTCGGAAGTCTGCAAACATCGCAATGATGTTCTTCTTTCGTTCGTCCTGCTGCTTCTGCAGCGGTGTTCGAAAATCATAATTGAAATTTTCTCCCATTTTCCTTTGTATTTTAAATTATTTTGTTTATCTTTGCCAAAGAGTTTTTAAACTCGTTATGTAATTCGGTTGCAAAAATACAAAAACATTTTGTAATATACAAAGATATACATAATGTTTTAATGTATTTTTAATGTTGTTTACAATTATTTAAAACATAATTATGTATGACTACAAAAGAATACAATAATACGGAAATAGCAAAGCGAGTTGAACTTCTTCGCAAAAGAAGTGGAATGTCCATCAATAAAATGGCGACAATGGCTGGTATTGACACAGGAAATCTATCTCGCTCCATAAATGGAAAAGCAAGTTTTTCCGACCGTGTAATTTACAAAATCGCCAGTGCACTGCACGTCTCGGTTGACTGGCTGGAAAAAGGTATCGAACCGATGTTCTCTCCAACGGTTGCAAGTCCATCCGAAGTTGGTGCAGGAATTATCGGCTCGAACATTGATACTTCGAATAGTAAAGGGTTCACGCAGACTATCAGCTCAACCGATGCCTTGGCTAGGGAGTTAGAACTGCTTAGAAAGATGGTTTCAGATAAGGACGAGGAAATCAAGTTCCTTCGTGCGCAATTATCAACAAAAATAAGTGGTAGCGTATGACTGGTTTAGAGCTAAGAAGGTATGTTGAATACTCTGGGCTTACAATGAGCGATGTAGCAAGGGAATTGGATACCAGTCCACAAAATATTCGTTCAAAGATGATAAAGGAAAGAGTTAGTGCCGATTTTGTCGAAAGGGTCAAAAATGCGGTTTCAAAATGTGCTCCTCCAATACCTGACAAAATAAAGCAAGTAATGACTGATGAAAAGATGCATTATTGCGTAACTGGTGATGGACTGAAAAGGCGTATCAAATCATACGGAATACCTCTTAATTATATAGCCGCAGCTTTGGGGACTAGTCCTCAAAATCTAAGCGGAAGGCTAGGAGCAAAAAGTGTCAAACTTGATTTTGCCCAAAAGGTTGAAGATGTAATTCAAAAGTACAAAGAGGAGATAGGGCTTGACTCCAACTTTCCTTTAGAGCAACCTGAGCCTTCAGAAGAACAAAAGCCTTCAACTGTACTAGAATCGGTTTTAATGGCAAAAGTTGAAAGACTCGAAAATGAAAATTCCTTCCTGCGAAAGCAAGTTGAAACCCTGCTTGCCATTGTCGGGCAGAAATAATTTAGTAACTTTGCAAAAGGAAAAAGTATGGTTAGTAAGTTAATTAAAGAGCACGACCGCAGGACGCTGCTTGCAACGTATCTGTATGGTGTCTCCAATCTGTTTATAAGCGGAACGGGTATCGGTGGTTTCTCTCCATTGATTACTGGCGATGAAATAGGATTGTATAATGTCCTTTTCATCGTCTTCGGTGTCATAGCATCGTGCGCCTTCGCTTATTTTGCTAATAACGTAATGAAGTATAACAATTTAAATGTTTAGAATATGGAACTAGCAACTTTATTTATGTTCATCGGTGCGGTTATCGGCACCAGTCTCGTAATTTGGTCTAAGACTAAATCGGGGCAGAAGTGGTTGCGTGAACTTTAGTTCTCGCTCCAGGTACAATATCAACTAAAATTCTAAGTAACAATGAAAGGTGAGGGATTTCATAGAACGGAAGGAGAAGGTTCTTCTTGCCGCTCTCGGTAAAAGCTGGCTATGGAAAGCCAGCAGGTTGATAATAGGCATTATCCCTCCAGTGGGTGCGTTCGTGATGCTGGTTCACTGCACTCTGCTCTCGTTCGGCATTCGGGTAAAACTCACGGAGTGGATATTCGACTGCTCGCTCTTCGGCTTCATTGCCTGGATCATCGTCAGCCTAGCCTATGGCTTCTGCTGGGTGCATCGAGCGTTTGCTACCTACGGAGTGCTGATCTCGTTCTGCATCGACTTCCAGCGTTCCTTCGGGTTCGGGGTCTTGCGTCAGCCACTGCACCTGCTGATGGTCGCTCTAGGGCTGCTGATTTTCTTCGTCTTCATCAAGAAAAAGGCTTGGAATGAGTTTTACGATAGAAATATTAATCATTTAAACGAAAAGTAATATGAAAAAGATAATAATGTTATTCGTGCTTGCGCTTGTGTGTGTGTGCGTGCGTGCGCAACATACGGTTTACTGCGAGGTAATGCAATTTAATACTGGAACTCCAAAGGCTCTCATTGTTGTTGATTTCGGAAATAAGGGAGCGGATGAGATAGTCGATGAAAATGGAAAGAAGGTAAAGTTCAAATCATCGGTTGATGCGCTTTCTTACTTTGAGAAACTAGGATGGTCTGTTGTGTCCGCTTACTCTGTTGTAGCATACAATGGATTGGCAAACGTTCCAACGGTTCATTATCTACTGCAAAAGAAAGTTGCTTCATACGATGAGAAAATGTATGGAATCCGTACAAAGAAAAGCGAGCCAAAAAAGAAAATAAACATAGGCGATGATGGATACTTTGAATAACCTTCTCGCCTACGAGGAATACCTGCCAGTGCTCACCCCTTCCGAGGTGGATGGGCTGCTGGCTTCTCGCCCAACGCTGGCTCAGTTGCAGGACTGGTCGCAAAGATTGAATAACCATCGGGCAAGGCTGGAAAGCGTTTTCAGTCGTGCCTACAAAAAGTTAAATGAATAATATGGAAGATAAAAAACTGATGTCCGCTGATGTGGATATAGCCGTGCGCTTCTTCGATGCCCTAGAACGCTTGAAGGCTGACGGCTGCATAGGGGGTCTCAAGACGATAACGGACCGGTACGGTCTCAACCGCTGGAACACAATATCCCTTCGAGACAAGCCTGCCGAGTGCTACGGTCGCTTCCGTCCGTCCTGGGTTCAGTTCCTGGTACGAGACTATCACGTCAACCCATACTGGCTGCTCCTTGGTTCGGGTGACTTCTACGCATCCGGCTTCACGTCTGAAATCGTGAAAAACCTGAATATAAACTGCACGGAAAAATAGCGGCAGTATTAAGTGTCTAATTTTTAACCATTTAAAGCATACGTTATGATTTTGAGTACAACTCCAACTATAGAAGGCCACCCTATCCGTGAATATCGTGGCGTAGTGACTGGCGAGACCATCATCGGTACCAACTTTGTGAAGGATTTCTTTGCCAGTGTTCGTGATGTAATCGGCGGAAGAAGCGGTTCTTACGAAAGCACCCTCCGTCAGGCCAAGGATACAGCCCTCAGAGAGATGGCCGACCGTGCCGCATCCCTGGGCTGCAACGCCATCGTGGGCATCGACCTGGATTACGAAACCGTAGGAAAGAGCGGCTCCATGCTGATGGTAACGTGCAGCGGAACGGCGGTGATTATCTAAGTTC
>ERZ1034691.198-NODE-198-length-47395-cov-75.074947_pt1 | contig 47395 bp, 34 predicted proteins | sample MGYA00520638_ERZ1034691 | MGnify/ENA primary metagenome ERZ1034691 (study PRJEB33766, sample SAMN09781763) | gut metagenome | biome: gut microbiome | host: Homo sapiens | place: Madagascar | study: EMG produced TPA metagenomics assembly of the PRJNA485056 data... | reverse complement strand
AGCACCGGATTCCGTGCGGTGAAAATCTTCGTGTTTGAAGTGCAGCAGCTCATAGATACGCACTCCGCAGGCCAGAAGAGCAATTACCATCTGCCCGGTGGGCGTGTTCTTTTGGCTCAGGATCAGCGTCACCTGTTCGTCCGTGAAAATCTCGCGTTCCGGAGATTTGCGCCCTTCGACTTTCAGGACAGATGCAAGGTTGGCATCCACGACACGCCAGCCAATGGCTGTGCGATACAGCTTACTGATAAGAGTACGCTCTTTTTCCAACATACTTTGAGACAGGCCGTTATCGGCCATCTTGTCTAAGATGTTTTGAAAGTCCTGCGCATAGAGGGCGGCAATTTTGAAGTGCCACAGCGGACGGAGATATTTCCACGCAATGTCATAGAGCTCGCGAGCCTTATCGGACCGGCCCTTATATTCACGGGACTCTTTGAACATCCGGAAGCAGTCCTGCAGGGTAGAGTCCTGATAGGGTGTGGCCGGACGCTTCATCATCTCTGCGCGGACAGCTTCTGCTTCTTCACGGGTGACGTAGGTGCCAACAGCCTTCATGACTGTAATTCCGGTGTGAGGATCAGGGATCGGCATTCGGAGCAGCCATGGCTTCCGGCGTGTTCCGGACATTCGTGTGATGCTGCCATTGCCAGACGAGGCTTTCAGCCGGGGCGATTCTCGTTTGGCTGGAACGGCAGGTGGAGCTACTGCACCGGGGGATGGCGCTGTGCCAACGGGATGACCGCAGGCAGAGCAGAATTTAGCGGTATCTGAGATTTGATGACCGCAATTTTCACAGAACATAGAATTGAACCTCCTATTGCTTTGAACTTGCTTCAAAAATGCCCCCGGCATTTGGAGGATGCCGAGGGCGGATGGTCGAATTAGTTACGGGCGCGGGAGAGCTGGTACTCCAGGCTCTGTTCAGCTGTGAGACCATTCTGGATGAAATTTACCAAATTTGGGTAAAAGATGTAGATACGTGATCCGTTCGGTACGTGACTTATGTAACCGGCGGCTACGAGATTGCGGAGACTGTGGTATGTTATATCATAACCTTCGCTCCGTGCACGACGTGCGGCACCTGTTAGTGTAAGAAAATCCTGTTGCTTATCAATCATAATTTTTCTTTCCTTTCGTAAACTGATGGAAAGCACAAGTGGCTTTTCATAATAAGCATATCTTTTTGAGATATAGGACTCTTAAAGGGCGATTAAGGGTACCAGGGAAGATCTGGCATTTTTGAAAAATCATAACGCTCCAAAGAATGCAAATCGGGTTGTACTTCCTCATATTGGGCGTTTAAAGGGGGAACGACATAGCCGCAGTTAAAAAATTGACTCTGGTCACGCAGCGTGATAGCACTACAATCGATGTATCCACAATCGCCGGAGTGGCAACATGGAGGCGTTGTAAAGTAAATTGGAGCGCCCATAGTGTTTTCCTCCTGAAATTAAAATTGAATGCGAAGCGGATTGCTTCATGATAAGCATATCTGCTTGAATTAGCGTACATTTTGCCTTATGGTGTGATAAGCGCTTGAAAGGAAATCTGCGCATCATCCTGTTGAATCAGTGAACTGAAATCCATGTTCGGGTAAGAAAAGGTTGCCGGGTGCACTTGTGCTGGTGGCCAAGAACAGTTATAATTACCATAATATGAGTTCATAGGAACGGATGTAAAAACGGCAGATCGAAGCAGCTGCATTTGCGGTGACTGACTTTGTTCTTGTGGAGCAGAAGATTCATCACGAAGATGCAGCGGTTCAATGGAAGGCTCCGAAGGCGAATCCGGCAGCAGAGGACAGGCGTTCTCCGTTACGGTTTCCGGTTTGCTGGGAGCGGCTTCTTCATCGTCACAGTCATCAAGAGCGTCCAACGGCAGAAGAAGGTCAATCTGCGCTGGGGGCAGGATCGGTTCTGTATCGGAAGGTACCGGAATCGCCAGCGGGCCATTGGCAGGAACGACATCCTCTGGTGACTTACTATGGACGACCAGTGGCTTGGTAGTCGGCGTATCAGAATCACCTACATAAACTGGGCCGGAGACCATGAACTCACCAACCTGAAGACTCTTTAGTATGGAAGTCAACTTGGTTCCACCTGACGAACTAATTAAACGGGCGCACATACGAACCTCTTCATCCGCTGGCTGGAAATACATTATATATTTGCATTGCTGAAGCAAAATCCGTTGCTCAGACTTGAACACACGAATGCTCTGGGCAACCAGCAAGCAGTACAATCCGTATTTGCGACCCTCGTTGAGAATTTTTCCCAGTGCACTTGTTTGGTGCAATGGGAAGTTACTCAATTCATCCAAGTACAGGAAAGTGGGTGGAAAATCCTCGTGAGTGGCTTCTCGTAACAGTGCTGCAAAAACCACCTCTTCAACGATGTGTTGCGTGGATGACGGAAACGAACCTAATTCCAGCAAGGTGATGCCGGGGGAAATCTCGAAATCGCCATTCTCGAAAAACTTCTGTCCCCATAAAGGACTCAAGGCTTTTTCCAAACCGGGTGCAGCGAGTGACCGGGAATTCTGGATTTCTAGGTGTAATCGTTCCAATGCTTCATTCGGGGCAGGTGAATCACGGAGAGCCTTTTCTAGTAGGGATATCAGTAACGGCTTTTGCCCATCTGATAGCCTGATAACGGATGCAACCGTATCAACGAAATATGCAGCCGCATCCGCTGGATTATCTGATGCCCCGAACAAATGCAGCTTGAGTGGCTCTTGAGACACGTCCTGACGATGTACATACGGTTCTAGTTCTACTGGAAGGGACACAGCGTGCCGATGATCTATGGCTACGATCCGAACACCTGACTCCAGCAGCCCCCTTGTAATATTGTAGGAAAGAGTAGACTTTCCTACGCCGCTTTTTCCACAGATAAAAATGGAAGCGTTCCCCTCCTTGAGTTTTTCAACGATTGTAACGGCTTTTTGATAGGTAGAGCCTATTTTCAACTTCATGGTTCCGTCCCTCCTGTTTTAATCAGAATCTTCATATTCGGTCAAGCAACTGCGCTTCAAGGTCAGAAGTCGAGCATCTACATAGGTTCCGTTGTCAATACGAATCTTTTTGGCGATGCTGAACTCAGAGAGCAAATGCTCACTTTGCAAATGCGAAATAATGGCAGATGCACTATAGCCCTGTGCATATTCGCCAATCAGATATTTTAGTAAGGAACCTTTCAACAGAAAGTCACCTCCTTTTTGTACGATATCCCGGTCAGGATCATAGCTAGAATCGACCTCTCCATAGCGGAGAAGACGAATGTCCCCGGCTTCTTGTGCGGAATAGAGGACCCTGCGTAAAATCTCTTTGGCGTTGCAATCCAGAGAGCTGTCCCACTCGGATAAACAATTATTTATGTATGCCTGACAGACCTCGTGTGCTGTTTGTGCTAAATCCGGTTGTTTAAGGAGCTTTAATGCCCAGCAAAGAACAACGGATGAAACGTTTAGAAGTGCGATTTCATTCCGAAAGGCGCACTCTTCATCCAAGGAACCTAAAGCGGTTATGTAAGACCGCTCAACGATGCGCTCGAAGGCATCTGGGTTGTGCTCAACAAGGGCACACAGCTTGCTAAAGATTTCGGCCAGAGGCAGCGCGGCTGTATGGCTTTCCTCGTGAGGCAAGAACAGACAGTGCTTCTGCTGCAACTCAGTAATGCCGTTCGTAGATACGATAAGGCATAGCGGAAAACGAGGCTCTGTCATAGTCCTTGTAAGCAGAGTGGCAAAATTTGTCGCTGAACGGTAGTTGCCAACGGTAGCGGCAATTCCTGGATTGTCACCGTAGACTGATAATAAGACATCCGGGCCGTGCTGATCGAGCATTTGATTGAAGTGCTTTGGTATGTCGTCAACCGTCATTCTTGTTGAAGTAGAAACATCATTGTCTAAAAGAGCAAAGAAACGATGAATGCCCTCAAATTTATCAGAGATTCTAGTTTTGATAATCCCTAAAATCCTGACCAAAGCCAAGGGCAACTTTTCCAAGTCAGTGGTGGCCAACAACGGGGTGGCCAAGGTGTCCTTCATCTGCGGCGTATAGAGCCAGCGACCATCCTCTAGTTGATACCATCCAACAGGAGGCAGCAAGTAAGGGGATTCGGTGTCCAGAATTGAACTGATGAAAGCCGCCAACAAATCAGCCCACCGTTTACTGTCCTCGGTATAATGGATTTGGCCACCCGTAGCCATAAACTTCTTCAGCAACGCCTTCGGACTAAAATCGCCTTTCTCCAGCCAGAATGCTCCGGACGGTTTGTTGGGAATACGGAACGATACATAAATCCATTCGGTTATTTTGTCGCGCTCTATCTTCCTTACAACAATAGCCTTGAAATCATAGCAAGATGTGAATGACCGCCGGATTGGTCGAGAGTCGTTCGGAGCCCGCTTCTTAATGATCCAAGGGCGTTTGTAAATATCTACATCGAATCCAAAATTATCGAAGTGATAAAACTCGGCCAAGAACGCTTTTAGTTCAGCTTTTTGGGCAGGATCACTCTGTTGCCGAACTAGTCGATTGTGTACTTCTTGTCGGTAGGCCGCATCTCTGGCATCTATATCCATTTGATGCGTTTCCATGTCAATGAACTCCTGACCACTGCTGTCGATATAGGTACAGGCAGGTACGGCTGATATAGAAGGAAGACCTCCGGCTGGGTCGTGTGTACAATCTGAAGCTACAAATAGATTATTACTCATGGTAAGACCTCCTTATATTCATTGCATAATATGCGATTGCAGGCAGTCTGGCCGTTCCATTGGTGTGTGCTGCCCGCTATGAAATTATCAAGGTGCGGTACAGTAGGCGGTTATTCGTAAGCGGCATCCGTTACTGTGGTGAAAAATATAGCAAAACTTAGGGGCTAATGAAAAGAAAAAAACTGTCACACAAAGCTAATTTTGTGACAGCGATTAAAAATGACATAATAATGCAAAAAAGGAGAAGATATGGAAAATCAAGAGGGATTTGAACGGCTTGTGCCGTATAGAACGGAAAAGGAACTTAAGGAGGCTACAAAGTGGTATAATACAGTGGATTGTAAAAAGATCATAGATAGAGAGACCATAGAAATGATACTTTATAATGCATTAAATAAATATGCGCCGTGGGAAGACTTCTGTATGGATAAAAGAGACGTTAAGGGCTTTTTCTATATTAATGCATTGGCATATGCACTGTTGACATTTAAGTATTTATCTTCGCCATACATGACACTTGAAAATATAATGTGCGATTCCAAGCAAGGTGAAGCTGTGGAAGGGAATATAGGATTAAAAAGTAAAATAAAAGAATTTCAAGAAAAATGTAGAGGAATTTGTAATAATAATGAACGATGGAAAGAGAGAATCAGAGAAAAGGTGGGGGCGGAAAATAGAAGTGAAGATCAAAAAATAAAAATAGAACACTATGTAAATTTGATAAAATTACCGTGCACATATATCTTTTTTTCACAAGATAAGATAAAAGATTTCTTGGCTCCGATTGTAAGAGAAATCGTATGGAATATTACGGAGAAAAAACGAACTGAAAGTATCGACTATAAAATGATGAGGGTACTGCAATTATATACAGAGTATATAGATGGAAGACCACCAGTAGAAGAATGGGATGAGTGGATGGATGATGAAAACGAGATGGCTACGCAAAGAAAGCGCAAAGAGAGATTGATGAAACAATACGATGAGTTTTGTGAAGAGTTGGTTGAAATTGGAAATAAAAGGGACGAAAACGAGAGTTGCAGTGAATATATGATAAATGAGTTTGCAAAGGAGATGATTTATCATAGTAGAGCAATCATAGAATTTGAAAATTTTCTGACCACATTAAAAGATGTTTCAGTTGATATGAATGTGGATATTAAAGATGCAATAAAAAGCGAGGTTGATAGATGGGTATTGAATTTGGATTATAAATGTGATATTCCGGTGGTTTTTTGTACGGAGGGGTTGACTTTCTTTAAAAAATTTTTTTCTCGAAATAGATATGTTTCTTTTTTATGTGAGGTAGTTAGGTCAATTTATGTGCTTGCGGGAGGGAACAGTCAAAAAGCGTACGATATACTGAAAAAATATGTGGATGAAGGCGGATCGGGAAATCGGCCGGCATTAAAGACCTTGAAATTATGGGAGAAACCGAGTAAACAAAACAAATGTAGAGCATTTGCAATACGAACGGTCTTGGAAGCAATTACACCGCAAGACCCATATAGGGAAGACATTGATATGATAAGCGTTCTGGCAGGAGCAATATGAAGGGATTTTCGACATATTCAGAAAAATTTAAACTCAAAGTGCGCTAAAGTGCTGGGTAAAGGTGAAATTTCAGAGCAAAATTTTTTCTAATTGTCGAAAATGCTTCTGTTGAAAGTAAATAGGAGATAACTAACTAAAGGGGCGATCACGCAAGTGGTCGCCCTTTCTCTGTATCTGGTATGATTTGACCTTCGGCAACATTATAGTAACCCACCAAAGGAGGATTTGCCGTTATGTTTGATTGCTATGACACTCTGATCACTCCAGAAGAAGTCGCTGATATGCTGGGATGCGGTATGAACACTACCTATAAGCTTTTGAAGTCTGGAAAGATAAAGGCCATGAGGATCGGCCGATCTTGGAGGATTCCTAAGAGAGCGGTACAGGAATATATTATACAAGAATCCCACCTGAAATCAGTTGGGTGGTAACATGAAAAAGCCCACATGGATGATGTTCCATGTGGGTTTTCTATTGCCTGAAAGTAGTGCTTGATGGAGTGATGTACATACGGGTAATCCAATGTTAATGCTAAATAATGTATAGAGCAGAAGGAAGGTGAAAGTTAATCTTTATTAATGACACTAACATTAGGATAAAGCGGCTGAATGGAATAGTTGTAGTACAAACAGTCGCACAAGAGCAGCCGAATGTGTAGTGTATATACATTTGGCTATTCTTGCTAGGAGGGGGAGGCGGATGCCGTCATAAATAATATTTTATTCTATAAATTCTCATCTATATTTTCAATGATATTAATTTATCTTTATGAAATATATGAATAGAAAGAAGGTGCTTATAATGGGAAATATCTTTAGTATACGATTGACAGATGAAGATAAAGTTCATTTACAACAGAGAATGAATGAAACTGGTAAAAATGCCACAGAAGTATTTAAGAGCGCAATCTACTTTACTGAAATAGATGCAGACCTTGTTGATGAAATCATATCTAATATTGGATATTATGCGAGTGAAAAAGATCTGGAAGGGATAAAAGAGGAGGTTCATAGATATGTGTTATATCGAACTCAAAAATGAGAAGTATGAAACTTTGGAAGATTTAAAACGGTTACTGCATTATATTCTTAGATTAGATAAAACAGCAGAAGATAGTCAAAGAGCGAATACTATAACAAATACCTTAGCAGGTTGTCAGCCAGCGATGATTCCCAATGAATATTTGTGTGATCCGAGTTCAGTTTATCATCTGATGCTTTTTGAAGTCAGGAGAAGACATAAAGGTATTCCGCAGTTTGCAAAACACCGCATTGTTTCCTTCGCAGCAACAGATTGTGTTTTGCCACAGGATGTAGTATCTCTAGCAGAAAGAATAGCAAGTATCTATGCGAAGAACGGTTATATTACAGCCTATGGAATTCATGCGGATAGATTTAATGTACATATTCATTTTGCAGTTTGTGCAGTATCGTTTCAAACACAGAATATGTTTCATATTCAATGGAAATCTGAGTGGAAGATGCTTGTAACGGTAACAAATCAATGGAAATCTGAGTTTGACGAACTGCTTCAAAATAATATCCAAATGAGGCAGTCAAGAGAAGCTGCATTGTATGGCGATGATATCGTTCGATACGGAAGCATTTCTGTGACAGCAAAAGGTCAAATGATTCAGAACAAAAAATCAAAACGCAAATAAGAAGGGAGAATACAATGGATAAGTTTGATGAAAAAGTTATCGGCTACGAATCTACGAAAGAGATTCTGCGTCAGATTCTGGATATTCTAAAAAGACCGGAGGTTTATAAAAGAAAGGGCATTTCTATTCCAAGAGGGCTGCTGATGGAATCTGATCCTGGTCTGGGAAAAAGTCTGCTGGCATCTATCCTGATGGAGGAATCTGAACGAAAGCCCTTTGTTTTTCGTAAAACCAGTCAGGAAAACAGTTTTCTGGATGAATTAAGGGCTGTATTTGCTATGGCAAAGGAGGACGCACCTAGTATACTGCTCTTAGAAGATTTGAACCTCTATGTAGAATCCACCTCTCCCTATGCTCCGGAATGGGCTTGCCTGCAAGCCTGTATAGATGATGCAAAGGACACAGATCTTTTTGTGATTGCTACTACTAACGATACAAGGTATATGCCACCATCCCTGTTGAGACCGGGTAGATTTGATTATGTGATCTATCTGCAACCTCCGATTGGAGAGAATGCAGAGAACATTGTCAGCTACTATCTCAGGGATAAAGATTTGGCAGAGGATGTGCTGATCTCGGATATCGTCAAGGCTATGCCCAAGGTAAGCTGTGCTACGCTGGAAACGGTAATGAACCTTGCTGCGCTGAATAGTGTCTATCAAGGTCATGAGCACATCCAGAAGGAAGATATCACAGAAGCTCTTCTTCAGGTGGTATATAAACTCCAAAAGACGGATAAGGAAACCGACTCCACAGAGTTGCAGAAGATTGCAGTACATGAAGCTGCCCATGCAGTGGTCGGAGAAGTTCTTCACCCCGGAAGCATTGGAATTGTCACGGTTCGCGGAAGCCAAGGCGTAATTGGTGGTATGGTAAATGGCTGTGCTACTTATGCACAAAATGAGGAGGAATTTCTGGATGAAGTGACCAAAACATTGGCAGGCAGAGCGGGTGTGTCTCTGATCTATGGTGTTATGGATATTCAGGCATCAGCCGATATAGAGCAAGCAGATAAGCTCATGGATATTTGGCAGTGTCACTTTGCAGGTGGTGGCTTCGTAGGAATTGAATCAGGGGACAACAGAATGTCCGAGCAGAGACTTTCTTATAATGAAGCCATCAGATCAGAAAAACTGGAAGAACTTTACCGAAGAGCATATAAGATTCTTCATAATAATAAGCATTTTCTGCTTGCTGTGCAGCATGGTCTTCTGGAACATGAAACGCTTCTGAACAGCGACCTTGAAAAAATTCGGGAATCTTGTATCTAAAACCTATTATTCAAAATGATAAAACGGTCAAGTCCTTCATGGGCTTGACCGTATTTTGCTGCGGAATAGTTGAATTTTATCTTATATAAGAAGCTACAAAAACATAGTCCGTGAGTGAGACGCGCGTGTCGAAAGTGAATTTTTGCAAGCGCCCCTGTAGCACACCCATTCTGAAAATGGGTGTGCCGTGAGAGGGTGCTCGCGGAAATTCGCTTTTGACACAAGCGGCTCACGAGCGGAAAAAATTTATTCCTCTTCCTTTATATATAGGAAGGAACGCAGCATTTGAGAGACCGCAGTTCTTTGAGCAGGAGAGAGTTTGGCCCAGAGATCAAGAAGTTCCTTCTGGTCGGAGGTTAAGTAAACAGAGTCTTCCTCCTGAAAGAACTGGGAAAGCGAGATACCAAGGCCGGAGCAGATTTTCTCAAGAGAAGCTACATTGGGTTGAAGATTCCGTCTGCGCCAGGTAGAAATAGTAGATTGTGTCAAGCCAGAATTTTCTGCGAGGGCATACTCAGACCAGCCACGGGAAAGGCGTTCCCGCTCAATACGGCCCAGAATATCAAATGTGGGCTTCTCTCGTTCCATGGTTCAGCCTCCTTAGATAAATCGTAGTGTGTACTTACGATTTTATCTTTTGAAGTCTTGACTGGTAATTAGATAAGTCGTATACTAGCAATAGCATAAATCGTTATACTCTACGAAAAAACACTCAATATCACCGGTCTTTCTGTTACTGTTGTAAAGGACATACAGGCTTTGAAGGAATAGCAATCAAAGATGTTGCATAGACTGCGGCACATGAAGCAGCTCATGCAGCTATCGATGAGATTTTTCGTTCCGGTAGCATTGGTATGGCTGCGATTCGTGAAAGCCGGGGTATGATTGGTAGAATGGCAAACAACTATGTTGCTTATGCCTACTCTATATAAAGATAACCGGACGAAGAGCAAACGTCCGACAAGGAGGTATAACATGGTTAAGTCGGAATTATATTCAAATCTAAGAGATGTTGTTGAATTGCTCTATGATTCACTGCTTCCGGAAGGTTCCAATGCAGTATCCTGCCAAGATTCAGAAGAAGAATTGAATCTTCTGCAAGAGGAAATTAGTGCGTTGGACTACTCCTGTCTGGATGAAATTTATCATGCCGGCCCAGAAGAAGTCGTGAACGATGATCTTAGTTCGATGGAAAATGCTCTGATCTCTAGTGTGGGTCTTTTGGATGAGTATAGTTTGTCCGAAAAAGAATTTCGGGAGTGGATTGAAAAACAGCCCGAAACTTACAGGCCTCTGCTTAACATGTTGACAGGTGTACAACCGACACCATATGATACGGAGAAGATAAAGGCTACTTTAACGGAAGAGTTCCGGAAACAGCTTTTTGACCCTGCAAAGTCAAACACCTCCCCCAAGAATGGAATGCGTTTTGCTGAGAATCCGCCCGAAGATGGGAGCCAGAACTTTTGGTATCTGAAAAAAGTGCTCGTGTTCGACAAGGAATTTGATGATTATAACCGTGTGGTACAAGAACTGAAGCCAATCATTCAGAAAGCACGTTGCTTTTATTTGCAAAGGCAGGCAGATGCTTTGGGGCAGAAGGAAGCCTGCGGAGATCATTTTTATGAGACGTTGATGACATTCGCGCAGGCGTTCAAAGATGCACAGGAAAGCATTTTGAGGGATGCAACAAGCAGTCTGCGCGGGCGGGAAGTGGAACCGGATGTAATTCAGAGCTTCCGTACGAGATGCCAGTTGCTGATGCAGAAATCTAGAGAGGAATTTTTGCAGATATTCGAGCACATGATCGAAATCTACGAGCAGTGCTATCCGCAAAAAGAAGAAAACCGTCACGAGTATATCGACTATATCTCGATGCTCCGCTCAAGCCGAAGAGACGCGGAGATTGCAATGTCGGGATATTCCCCTATGGAAAGAGATGCACTGTACACGGCAAACCGGATGGCAACCTCCGCAGTGAACCGGTTTGCTAACGCATTTATGGACTATGCCCGTACCAGCAGAGAACAGAGAACATTTGCCGAAAAGTTGGGACGAGTCTTTGAAAGCGCCCCGTACAAACTGGCAATCAATATGCTCTTTCAGGAAATGGGAGATTCTGTTGATATCGAGTATACACAAATGCTCGGAATTGAAACAGATATAATGTCCAGTGAGAGGCTGGAAGGGAACGAATTCGACGAATTAGAAAAGGAGTTCCAGACGAACAATATTGACAAGGGTGCAGTTGTTGAGTTTTTGAAAACGAATACAATGAGATACCCCTATGATGAAAGGCTCTATGCAATTGCCTACCTGATTTTTGCCAATGATGCTGGTGATTTGGAGGGAATTACAAAGTACCTTGGTATTTATGATTCGTTCTTGAATTACATGAAAGAAATCTATGTGCCGCTTCTGAAACAACAGATGAACCTGACAATGGATGGATACGATTATGATAAACTGAATGGGGATATGAAGTTTGCGGAGCAACTACTCAAAAAATATCCACTGATGCAGGAATGGCTAAAACAAGATATTTCCCTGATGAAATCTCGGTTTAATGGTCTAATGTATATTGCTGAACATTGGGGCGAAGAACTGCAACGGTATCATGATATCGTATTCGATGATGAACTACTTTGCTATGAGGACGCACGGAGAGAATCAAGGCATTTTGCAAGAAAAGGGACAGAGTCTTTTGAGAGAAAGTACGAAAAGTATGGTCCGCTAATTGATCAAAGCATATATGGTCCTATTGTGGCGTTCTATTTTAAGAATAAAGACGATGCAGTGGCATATCTTGCGTTTACGCCGGAAAAGTTATTCATCACTTCAGGAAAAAGCCCGACTCCGTACGACTATTTTCAGGTTGAAATAGACGATTCGGGGTGTAGAGTAGAGACTGTTAGATTTGGAATGGACAGCCCACAATTGTTGAAAGAACTTGCAGAATGGGAAGTGACAAAGAAAGTAAAAGCACTTTTAGTCAGCTTGGGAACCGTAACAGAAGATAATCTGCCAAAGGTGGAGACAAGACCAGAATTTGTGGAACTATTGAAGATTCTGAAAAACAAGTTCAATATTTGCGGGTACAGTTGGGAAAAGGAACCTGATATTGAAATAGAAAGTGTTAAAAATAGATTGAGCAGGAGATTCTCCGATAGAGAAACAGATAAAATTGTGGGAATTTTGTCGCTGATTGGAACAAAAAGTGCCGTAGATGATATTGTCGAGCATCCGGAAAAGCGTGAGGAAGAACGAAAAAAGGCGGAAGAAGAAAAAATCTTCTTTGCAGATACTTGGAATACCAAAACGCTGGAAGAGCGGCTACAGCATCCTGATATAAAGGTTTCTACACTGGCGAAGGTTGAGTGCTATCTTTGTAAGGCACTAGATGCTCGAAAGAAAGACGCCTCCTATTGCAGAGCATATTATTCCCTGTATACAAAGGTGGAAAAAGAAAAGTCTCAGGAAAGAATAGATTTTGTATGTGCATGGATCAAAGAGCACCCACTGGATTTTAACTGGACGGATGAGATGGAAGAAGCCAATCAGCATGTGCAGTATCAAATCTATGCCAATAAGATGCTTGCGTATCTGAAGAAGAACGCTCCAGCTAAAGAGCAGTTCGATACAGCTGTGAGATTTGCGATTCAGTATGATGTAATCGATGAAGAAAACAATATCGTAACATCGTATGAGCGAAAAATTAAATTTACCATGCCACTGCTTGCAAACCTCGAATTGAAAACGATATTTGGAACCATTCCGGATGCACTGGAATGTCACTCCTACGAAGGAGCAATGGAACACCGCAATCGCTTTTTCGAGATCGTGAAAAAATATTCACTGGGTGAAGTAACAGGCGATCAGTGTGTGTTGAACAAAATGTATGATGATATGTTTGCACAGAAGGGGTCGTATGCTTTTTACATCCAATGGTTGAACAATGAATTCCCCAGTGAAGTGGAGTACCAGAAAAAATTGCAGGATGCAAAGGGCATTAAAAAGATTCTTGTGGCGGCTTCCAAGCCGAACCACTTGGCGACAATAGAATAATTTCAGGAGGTAGTTTCTTATGGCAATGATTTCTGTAGAGTGTCCGGATTGTGGTCGTGTGTTGATGCGTCTGCCCGCGACAGGTGGAACGAATCAAACTAAAATGTGCACAGGGTGCAAAAATCGCTTTCGTGTCATTAAAGATGCGCGTACTGGCAGCATTAGAGTAGAACGTGCATAACAAAAAATAAAAATGTGCAGGGTAGCAGCAATGCCGCCCTGCACATTTTTGTTAAGTAAAGGACTTGAGCACTTCTTTCAGTGCTTCACGCTGTTCCGGGGACAGACGAGCCAGAAGTTCCAAAAACTCCTGCTTTTCCTCCTGGGTAAGCTTGTTCTCCGACTCAGAATGATTTTGGCGGTTCATAAAAGACATTTGCTCCTTTCGGCAAATCCTGTTCAGCTATCAGTTCAGCACGAATCTGACGCTTGTACTTGTAATAGGTATTCCGGGCAAGACCGGTGAGCTTCATGCACTCGGCATCGTCAAGTGTGCCGCCGAAGGTCTTGCAGTGGGTGCGGATGATCTGCTTAGCTTCTCTGGATTTTTTCGTTTCAAATCCAACACCCTTTTTGCGGCCAACCTGCTTGCCGTTCAGCCGGGCGGTCAAAAGGCCCTCACGGGTGCGCTGGTGCAGATCGGCAACTTCTTTTTCGGACTGCTCAAAGGCCAGTTTGATCTGCTCCTTTGCCAAGGCCATCAGATACTCGTTGATGCCCTTCAAGATGAAGTCCACATTTGTCCCTGTCATGGCAATGCTGCCGGACAGGGCTTTTTTGTAGGTCTCGGTGTCGATGTGGTGCTCTTTCAAGAACACCAGCCGGATGCCCTTATGGTAGAGGTCTTCGTACAGAGCAAAACCTTCTTCTGCATTTCTGGACATCCGGGATACTGAATCGAATACCACCATATCACCGGCTTTCAAAATCCGATAGAGTTTCAGCCACTCTGGACGAAAGATAGATGTCCCGGTGTAGGCTTCCTGCACGATATGGGCAGTCGGGTATTCGGCCTTGATGTTGCGGATCTGACGGTCAATGCTCTGCTTTGCCGTAGAGATACGGCAATAGCCATAGATGTTCATGCGTCTCCTTTCTGGCTCAAAGATAACGAGCGACATTTTTAAGACTGTGTTTTGCACCTTGAAATGGCCTGAAAACGGCTGATTTTAATACAAAACAGAATATACGGTATTTTTAATACAGTTTTAGTGGGCATAGGCGGTCATAAAATCAGAAATGGTAGTGCACGGTTTGTGATTGGCGGTGTCCTCGCCATCCAAGGGAGCGTAGTTCCAGTCGGTGTCCTCGTCAATATATCGCCGCCCATCGTCCGGCAGTTCCAGCGGTTCCGCAAGGATGATGGTGCCCCAGTGGTTGACCATCACAAAGGGCGCGATCTCACAAGGGATGCCCCGGCATTCATCATCGTGTCGGACATCGTAGGCATACAGACCATCCGGGACAGTATCTCTCTTGATGCGGATGCTGGTGAACAGCGCAGGTTTTCCGCAAACCGTAATCTCCTCGTAGTGTTCGGTCATTGCATGAAAGGTCATAAGGCGTTCCTCCTTAAATTTCAATGATAAAAGCTCTGAATTTCTCTTTGTAGAAATCCATTGCACTCTGCGGCAGAGAAGTCAAATTCCCTTCGTTGTCGCATCCGGCCAGAAATCCCGGCCCGGCAAGAACGTCGGCTCCATCCCACAGCGGACGATTGAGCGGCAGGCCAAGCAGCTTGCCTTCATCATTGCAGACCAGTGTGACCGCTGAACCGGTGTCACTCAATGTAATGCATTCGATCAGCCCGCCTACAAATTTCTGCATGGCTTCAAGCGTGTTGTCCAGATCAATCTCCTTTGGCAGCTCCATTGGCAGGAGCGCAAGGACTTTGATTTTTTCTTCTTTCATTGTGTGCCTCCAAATAAAAACAGGACAATCCACGCGGACTGTCCTGCAAAAGTAAAGGGAGAGCATCCGAAGACACTCTCCCAGTTGTACATATAATTTTTTGCTTAGCTGATGCCAAACTCTTTCATCAGCTGAGTACGGTACTCCTTATCTTCAGAAGCCCGCTTTGCATCTTCAATACGGTTCTGATCGAACAATTTCTTCATCAGTAAAGCCAACGTATCTTCACCTTCGATTTTGCCTTCGATTTTGCCTTCAGCCTTGCCTTTTGCAATGCCTTTCGCAATGCCACGGTTTTCCACTTTATCAAGCACATCACACATATTGCGTGGGCCTCCTTTCTGGCCATCGGTATTCGTATTGTACGCTTCCTCAAACCGATTATCATTCGTCATAATACTCAGCAGTTGAAGCGTTTCCTGCACATGGGTCAAATCCTGTGAACTCGGAATGTAGTCGCCGTTTTCCCGTTTCTGTACGAAATAGTCTGCCACGACCTTAAAATCACTCTGGAAAAGCTCTACCTGCTCATGGGTGAGATAGGCAATCTGGAACAAATTGATCTTATAGTCGTTGACATACGGCTCAAACTCCTTGGGAATATTCAGCCGTTCCTTCAGGGAAAGCGGCCCATTCCACGGCTTATCGTGGCCGAAGTAGAGCACCAGCGTTACAACCGGATAGAGATTTTCGCTATCACCAAGCAACTGCGCTCGGTACTCTGCGCCATCATAGCCCATGACACGGAGCGGCATATTGGGATCAGAAGCGGTCTGATTTTCAAAACCGATGCAGGCTACACGGATGTTTCCGTTCTTCCAGCGTTTGGCAACATCTCGCTCAATCTCACGAATCTTGCCATCTGCTTTGTAGTAGGAGCGTGGAGCCTGATCTTCCAGTTCATCCGCAGACAGAACCTGGTTGCCGTTGAACAGAAGCACGTTCACAATGTCCGAAAAGACATCGTTGTAGGATTCCAGAATTTTTTCAGATGTATCCTTTTGCGCCATGCCATCACCTTCTTTTCTCTTGTTATTATAGTAGCATACAGATGTGAAATTTACAAGCAATATAACGATCTCATAACAAAAAGGAGAGTCCGAAGACTCTCCCTGATAGTGTTTATTTTTTCCTTACCATGCAACGCTTTTTGAAGAATGCGATGCCATAACAGAGGATGTCATCATAGTCATCCCGGAAGTCTGCTGCGTACATCCGGTCATTGATCTGCTGAATGGCAGTATCACAGGCATCCGGCAGAGCATCCAGAGTTTTTGCATACTTGGCTTCAAAAATTGCTACACGACCATTGCGGATGTCCTTTACAATAACATCGCTGCGCCCCTCGCCATGCTCTTTGTTGGATTCCACCACATAGCCAGCACCGGTAAAGATGCCTGCAAGGAAAGCGTGGTAAAAATCCTCCCGGTAGTCGTGGTAGCTGATGGTCATGCGCAGCAGCTTGGTCATTTCTTTTGTCAGAGCTTCGCTGTTTCCGCTCCAGACTGCATCAAACAACGGGCTGCGGTTCCATGCCTTTGCACTGTCGTCAAACCATTTGCTTACAGTGGTTTCAAAAATTTCCCGAATCTCTGCATTTGGAATCATCAGCGCAGAGCAGCCATCCGGCAGCGAATCCGTCAGATCCTTATCCCGCACCTTGGTCAGATAGCCTGTCAGATACAGCACACTCCAAAGATTTTCCTCAGAGGAGTGTAGATAATCGTAGGTCAGGTTTTCTTCAATATGCTGAACAATAGAGCCGCCAGCCATCAGAGTTTCAAGCTTTGTGGTGATATTGTCGCCTGCATAGTCGATGAAAGAACGGATGATGGCGTTATCACTGGTGTTTTTCCAATAGCTTTTCGGCTTCTGTGCTACACCATACTGGAAATCTCGCAGATAACTGATTACGTCCCACGGACAATAAATGTCTGCATCGCCAAAATGATAACCGTCGTACCATGCCTTGATTTCAGCAGACTGCGATTCAAGACCAGCATCTTTCAGCATTTGATCTACATCTGCCTGTGTGAAACCAAAGGATTCGCTCAACCGGGGAGAAAGAATCGTATCCGAAACAAAATTGTTCGTCCCGGTAAAAATGCTTTCTTTGGCAATTTTCAGACAGCCGGTAACAACAGCAAAGTCGAGCGAAGTATTGTCTTTGAGCGTGGTGCTCATCATAGCCCGCATCACGTCCAGCATCTGCGAATAATATCCGTTGCTGCTGGCTTTTGCAATGGGAACATCATACTCATCCAGAATGACGACCGCCGATTTTTTGAAGTGGATTTCCAGCATCCGGGTCAACAGCAAAAAGCAGCTTTTGGTTTCATCTATGGATGCAGTGCGTCCCAGAATCCGCTTAAAGATGCCTTTGTCATCGTCGGAAATAGCAGCGTCATCCAGAAGAAACTGATAATCCTGAAATGCAAATGCCAGTTTCATGCACAGCATTCCATAGGCACTTTCAAAGGTCAGACCGTCCGTGTCCTTGAAAGAGAAAAAGACCACAGGACACTGGTTCATCCACTTTTTGCAAAGTTCCGTATTTTTGGAGATCGCCAATCCCTCAAACATCTGCTTGCTGTCTTTGGTGATGTCCAGAAAATTTGCGAGAGTGCTCATACCAAGTGATTTTCCGAAACGGCGAGGACGAGTGATCAAGTTGACTTTAGGAATGCCGCCATCCAGAATCTCTGCAACCAGATTGGTCTTATCAATATAATAATATCCTTTTGTACGAATCTCTGAGAAATTTGAGATCCCAACAGGAAACTGCAAATCTGCCATGCAATGCTCCTTTCCGCTCACAGATGTGAGCTTTCAGAACTTACTACTGTAAGTGTACCATGAAATATAGAATCATACAAGAATCAAGTGACATCGAAATAGAGCAGTTTTATTATGCTACGTTCAATCTGGTGGCTTTGTAGCAGTCGGCGCACATTCCCTCATGGGTAGCGGCAAACTCTGCCGCCTGCATGATGGAACCATCCTTCAGTTTGACCCTCTTGATGGGCTGATTGCACCGGGCACAGATGCAGGGCACAGACGGCTGTTCCGGCTTTTGGCTGGTGGATTTCGGTTTCGGCTGCTTTTGCGGTTCTGCCTCCGGCTGCGGTGCAGCATCTTCCGGCAAATCCTCTCCGGCATAGACATACAAGCCCAAGCCAAACATTGCAAGATTTTTGACAAGACAGCGCATGATGGCCTTGTTCACATCAAACATGGACGCTGCGTCGACCGTGCGTTCCTCCATGCCGATTTTCTCTCTGCGGCGGGTCTGAGGGTTATAATCCCACTTTGGCGTGGTATAGGTATACGGAACTGCTTTCATGGCTTTGTTGGAACTGTCCAAAACTGGAAGCCACATTTCGTGCGAAACGCCCTCAATCGTGACAGTGGTATACACCATGAAGCCGGTTATGGGATCATAAACATAGGGCAGGCCGTTGAATTTCTTGACCTCATAGCTGGCAGAGGGATACAGCTTCTTCACCTCTGCCCAGGCATACGCCCAGCTTACATATTTCAGCTCGGTATTGCCGGACTTTTTGACTTCCAGATGATCTTTGAAGTCGATAGCAAATAATTTTACGAATGGATTTTCCATAAGAATGCCTCCAATGCTGATAAAGAAAAAGGGCACAACAGCGTCAACTGTTGTGCCCCATGATGTGAAAATTACGGATTGAGCAGAAAATCAATGATGTTTCGATGAATGATTCCGTTTCGGCTTAAATTTATCAAATCACCACTGATAACATACTTAGGATAGTTGTCGTGCAGTCGCTCAAGATTACCAAACTCCCGTTCTTCATCGGCGGGAGTGATCAGGTAAGCAACCTGAATATAGAGCTTTTCATCTCCACGGTAGCAGATAAAATCAATTTCGGTGTCGTCCAGCTTGCCGACCTGAACTTCATAGCCACGGCTCCGCATTTCCAGATATACGATGTTCTCATACAGCTTGTTGCTGTCAAGCTTTTCGCTTTTCTTGATAACGTTCCGCAGCCCAAGATCGACTGCATAGTACTTTTCTGTGCTGGACAGGAGCGCTTTTCCTTTGATATCATAGCGGCGTGCATTTAGAAGGATAAAGGCTTCCTTGAAATAATCAACGTAGTTCAGTACGGTAGCAGTGGTTGTCTTGATTCCTTCCGAAACCATGCGTCCACTGATATTACGGGCAGAAAACGGATTGCCGATATTGTCCAGCAGGAATGCAAGGACATTACGTAATGCGGTCTGTTCGCGAATATTGTGGCGCAGCATGATGTCACGGACAATGATAGCCTCGTAAAGATCGTCCAGATAGGTGGTGATTGAATGATCGTCAGGGAGGAAGAAACGCTGCGGAAAACCGCCGTACTTCAAATAGTCTGCGAAGAGCTTTTCATCCGAAGTATAGGTTCCGTTTTCAATGCATTGCTGTTTTGCTTCGGCCAGCGAAAAGGGGAAAACCTGAATCTGGATGTATCGTCCGGAAAGATAGGTTGCCAATTCGCCGGAAAGCAGCTTGGAATTGGAGCCGGTCAGGTAAATATCACAATCGAAATCGACACGAAGAGAATTGATTGCAATCTGCCAGCGCTCCACCTCCTGAATCTCATCCAGAAGAATATAGATTTTGCCGGTACAGCCTTCCGCTTTTTCTGCGATGTAGTCGTAAAGCGTTTCTGCAGTACGGGTGTTGCGAAAGCGCATGGACTCAAAATTGGCCTGAATAATGTTCTGTGCGGGAATGTTGCGCTGGAGGAGCACGTCCTTGATCTGACCGAGAAGGACTGTTTTTCCACAGCGCCGGATTCCAACCAGAACTTTGATCAGATCCTGATCGATAAAAGGAATGATCTTATCCAAATAACTTTTGCGCAGAACCATCGTGCATCACCTCATATTCTTATCTTAGCATACAATTATTGTTGTGTAAACAGTATTGTGCTTTTCTATTAAACAAAAATAGCTGAAGCACAAATTTTGTGTGCCTATAGGCGTACAAAAATTATGCTGCATGGATAATGGTAAACCTGCGACTGCTCACATTTTTACTGTACTGATTAAAAATGTCAGGCTGTTCCTTCTTCAACCGCTGGGAATCCACACGCTTGCTTTCGGAGGATACCCACGATACCTTATAACCCGGTGCTGTGCCATAGGCGGCATCCTGCATTTGCAGCTTGACCTGCTGCTCAATAGCTGTTTTCTCCTGTTCCATCTGCTCGATTTGATCAGAAAGCTCCTGCCGCTTGTCCAACAGATTACGGATGGGATTCAGATCGGCAGTTTTGTTTCGATCATCTGCAGAGTATAGCTGATTGATCTGCTGTGTATCCCCCTCGCTTCCGGTAGGTACAGGCGGAATTTCGGGCATCACGTTGTATTTCCAGAAGTGCTCTTCCTTGGCAATGAGGTTGTTCAGAACTTCTTTGTCGGTTGTGATCTTGTGAATCACCAGTTCTTTCCCAAAAATCAGAGCAGCAATGTACCAGCAGTCAAAACCGCTGACAGCCAGATAGTGATTGACCTGAGCCATGTAATGTGCAGGGATTTTTCCATCAGCCCATTTGTCCGCAGAAAACGGCGAGACTGTCTTGCACTCCAGCCCGGCTTTCTGCCCAACGATCAGGCGGTCAAAATCTGCCAGAAGCAGCGGATGTTCCTCGCTCTGGTAAATGGCATTTGCCCGGCGTACCTTCAGACCGGTTGTTTCGGTAAACCGTTGCGCTACATAATCCTCCAAATCACGACCCTGCCGCATGGCCTCGTTGTCGATATTTTCAATGGTATCGCTGATTTTATCGTGGTAAACCTGAAAAGCAGAACGATAGGGATTTACACCTAGAATGGCACCTGCATCGGTGCCGGTAATACCGCACTTGCGGTAGCGGAGCCAATCCTCTTTGGACAGGTTCAAAGTTGAAATCAATCTTTTCATGCACTTTGCATCCTTTCTTTCATAATAGATTCGGCAAGAATGAAGTCATATTCCACCGAGTCTTTCATGATGGTGGAAAAGTCGCTGGCCAATGAATGGCAAGAGCCAACCCACAGGTCATAAAGAAAATCCAGAATATTATTTTGCACCCTGAGATGGTTCCAGTAGCGCTCCTCCAGTCTGCCCTCGGATTCCAAAACAATAATGGCGGTGCTGATGGTACTTTTCATCGTGATCTCATAAGCCATGGTAACGCTGATTTCAGAAGCACTCTTCTCAACGTTGTCAAAAAATTCCGTGAATTCCCTGAAAATGCGGTTATTTACATCATTCATGGCTTGCTCCTTTATGCTGCGGCCAGCACCATCTTGTAGGCTTTGTCGATCATGGGATTGCCCTCTGCGGTGCGCAGGAACAGGTTCTCGTTGTAGTTTTTGGTCTTGCGGAGAGGGTCTGCGTGGGTGGCAAAATCGGAGACGGCGTTGATAAAGCGCCAACCGTTCTTGCCGACCCATTCCAGATCCGGTGCGTTGTAGTAGCGAGTCTTCAGCTCTTCCTGCAGGCGCAGATTATTCTTCCGCTGGCAATCGGACAGGTCCTCAGAAATCGGGAAGAACTCATTGATGAACTCCTGCACCTTGTGATCGGATAAATCGATGCGAGCCAGCTTTTCGCCACGGTTGCCGAGTTCAATCATATAGTTGCTGGCCAGTTGCAGGGTTTCACGGGCATCCTGCACGCGGAGCAGAACATTTTCGGTGTGGCGTGCAGTCCAGCTGCGCTTTGCGGTATTCAGCGCAAGGTTCAGCGTGTTCTGACAAACCACACGGATCGGAGTCATGGCCACTTTCACACCAGAACTGCCGTCATGACTGTTGAAGATCACAAGATATGGTACTACCTGATCTCCAGCGATAAGATATTTCCTCGGAAGCCTTGCCAGCATCCAGACCTTCTTGCCGCCCTGCAGGGAACCGGCAGTTTCGTAAGTAACACCCTCACCCAGCAGGTCATCGGTGAACTGAAATGCTTCTTCGTTCTGCACAATGCGGTAGCGGTCGGATACCACACCCAGAACAGCATCATCAGTGCTGCGGACATTTGCGCGATAGCCGGGGATCATAGCACCCGTGCCGGAATAGATATTACGGCTTTCCACCTGCCAATCCAGACCGGCCAGTTCCAAGGCTTCACGGCTTGCGGGGGCATCCATCACGATACGGCCAAGGCCGTGCCAAGGGGTCTCACGGACAGAGAACATCGTTTCTACATTTGCAGGCATAGTAAAATCTCCTTTTCAGTGTACTGTGATCAATTGTTGTTTTCCATTTCTTCAGCGATGCGGACGAGGACTTCCACCAGGACGGTGCCAACTTCTTTGACGATTTCGGACCAAAAGTTCATAAGGCTTTCTCCTTTCTGCGCAGCTGCGCTTTAAAATACGATGGTAATAATGATAGTGATGGTGCGGAATAACAAAGTGCTCACCTCCAGACATAAAAAAGCCCCTGAGTCTTTCGACTCAGAGGCTTTGGATCATGATTATTATATCTGGGTGAAAAATGGAAATTTGAGAAAGCTAGAGATAAAGATGCCAGACCGGCATGAAGGTAGCTAAAAGAAATTTGGAAAAGTGGCATAATCGCTGAAAAATTCATCAATCACTTGTGCAAAGTGTGATTGATGAATGAGCGATGAAATGATATAATTAATTAGAATGGAGGGGAGGAAAAACAGATGCAGAATAAAAAACCGCCATTTACAATTACAGAAAAAATTCTCACAGATGTAATGGAGATTTGTGAACTTGTTGGAAAAGTGAGCTCAACACAACATCTTTCATCTGACCCTGTTCTGCGTAGGCAGAATCGGATTAAAACAATTTATTCCTCTCTTGCAATTGAACAAAATACACTATCCTTAGAGCAGGTAACGGCTGTACTATCAGGAAAACGTGTCCTTGCACCGCCAAAAGACATTGTGGAGGTGAAGAATGCGTATGAAATTTACGACCATTTGAATGAATTGAATCCATACTCAGTGGAAGACTTACTGTTGGCTCAGCATGTGATGATGCGAGGGCTGGTTCAAGAAGATGGTGTGTTTCGCTCAAAGCCAGTAGGTGTGGTTGACAGTCATGGAAATGTACTTCATTTTGGAACACTACCGCAGTATGTGCCTCCTCTGGTGGAAGAACTGCTCAAATGGACAGAGGACAGCCCGCTTCCGATGCTGATCAAAAGTTGCGTGTTTCACTATGAATTTGAAGTAATCCATCCGTTTGCAGATGGAAATGGAAGAATCGGAAGGCTTTGGCATACGCTACTGCTCTCCAGATGGAATCCGCTGTTTGCATGGCTTCCGGTGGAGTCTATTGTTCATGATCATCAGCAGGAGTATTATGAGGCTATCAATACATCCAATGCCCAAGGTGAAGGAACTGCATTTATTGAATTTATGCTAAGTGTGATTGAAGAAGCACTTTTGAGTGTAATCCCAGAAAACTTCGAAAAGAGCATGATGCCTACAAGTGGAAAAGAAAATCGATGGAATATTCTTGAAAAATACTTGAAAAAAGAGAAGATTATTCATAACAGTGATGTGCAACAGTTGCTGGAAGTCTCTTCAGCAACAGCAAATCGAATTCTAGTTTCTTTTGTAAAAGAAGGTAAACTAGAGAGAGTGAGAGATGGTCGCTATTGGGCGTATCAAAAGTTATAAATGGGAGTTGCATAAGCAATGCAGAATACAAACAGAGCACAAGAAAGTGGATATAAAGCTTCTCTGACAAGAGAACAGTTTTTATTCCACGAAATGCGAATTGTAGCGAAGCAAATGGTGCAAGGAGAGGATCTTGCATCAATGATACAAATAATTGCCGCCAATAATCTCTTCCAGTATCCAACTGAACGCATGACAGCTGGTATGGTTCGGGCGTGTTATCGGCGGCTAAATCTTTTGAATAGTGAACAACTGCTTCGGAATATTGCAGAGCATTCCGTGGAAGAGGCAAAACAAATTTGTCTTTACGCGATTATGAAGGATAATAGACTTGTCTGGGATTTTATGGTAACAGTTATTGGAGAAAAATATCGAAACCAAGATTTCAGCTATGGAAAACTTGACATGACAAGTTTCTTCATAAGATTACAAGAGCAAAATGATGCTATCGCAGATTGGAGCGAATCTACAGTCAAAAAGCTGAAATCGGTTCTAAATCGAATTTTAAGAGAAAATGATTATCTGGATAGTATAAAAGCAGGCCATTTGAACCCGGTTTGGCTTTATCCGGAATTGGAAAATGTGATTCTTACAAATGGGGATCAGGCGGTATTGCCCGCATTTAACCGTTTTGAGTGAGGAAAATTTAATGGGTGACATACAAAAACGCCTTGATAACGTTCGGCAGATGATTCAGAGTCAAGATTTCCTAGAAGGAAAAGGTCTTAGCAATGAAGTGAATATTCGTATCTTCTGCTATGAACCGAGAGATGAAATGGCAGTCCGGCATTTCATTGAACAGCTATCGACAGATCTGACATTGGAGTGTCAGCTTCGAATCTGCAATTTATATCAAATCTTCCTGGAAATCTGCGAAGACATGGATATTTTGGATGCTATCCCTGATATGGAAGAAGAGGACGGCCATGATTATCTGTTGGAACAGCTTCAATCGACAATTGGAGTCGATGAAATTGTACAGAAAATTCAGAGCGAGCCGTTCCAGCCGGGAGAAGTACTGGTTTTGACTGGCGTTGGAGAAGCGTTTCCATTTATGCGAATTCATACGTTACTGGAAGCATCATTGTTTGCAGAGAGGCCGGTGCTTGTGTTTTACCCGGGAACATTTAACGACCAGCAGCTGCGGCTGTTCAACTGTCTGAAGCCGAACAATTACTATCGTGCATTTAACGTTGTGTGAAGGGGGAAATAGAGCTTTGGTTATACAGAATATGTTTGTAGAAGACATCAACCGTAAAATTAACGGTGTTGTCAAGGTTGACGAGGACGAGAACAAGGTCCTGGAACAGGAACTGAACGAGTACGTTATTACACGAGAGCTGAAGCGGCATTTTGCAGACTTTTTCAATACCTATGCAGAAGCATTTGACGAACCAACGGCAGATACAGGAGTCTGGATCTCCGGTTTTTTTGGCAGCGGTAAATCTCACTTCTTGAAAATGTTGTCATACTTGTTGGAAAACAAAGAGGTTAATGGCGTTCGTACGGTGGAGCGCTTCCGCAAGAAATTTGAGGATGACCCTGGTACCTTTATGCAGGTGGATCGTGCAACCAAAGGTGAAACCGAGACGATTCTGTTTAATATCGATTATGAAGGCTCTATCAATAAGGACAAAACAGCCGTTTTACGTGTTTTTGCTAAGGTGTTCTATAATCATCTGGGATTCTTTGGCAGCAATCTTAAAGTTGCTATGCTGGAGCAGTACATTACGCAGCAGGGCAAGATGGATGAATTTTGCCGTCTGGTTGAAGAAAAGAAGGGCAAGCTCTGGGCAGAAGTGCGCAAGGCGTTTGCATTCAATGGAAAGGTCATTAAACCTGCATTGGCGGAAGCATTGGACATCAGTGAAGAAGATGCAAATAACTGGTTTAACGATAAGAGCGCAACGGAACTCTCTGTTTCACAGCTTGTAGACGACATCAATGCATACGTCAGCACAAAACCTGCAAACTTCCGCCTTCTGTTTATGGTGGACGAAGCGGGTCAGTATGTTGGCACGGACACGGATATGCTGCTGAATCTGCAGTCTTTGGTGGAAAAAATCGGCAGTGAATGCAGAGGAAAAGTCTGGGTAGTCTGTACCGGACAGGAAGCTATTGATGAGATCATTAAGGTACGCGCAGATGAATTCTCTCGGATACAGGCTCGTTTCAAAACTCGTCTGAGCCTTTCTTCCTCTTCCGTAGATGAAGTAATCCAGAAGCGCATTCTGAAAAAAACTCCAGAAGCAGAAAAAACGCTGGATGCAGTCTATGAGCAAGAAAACTCTGGGATGCGCAACTTGTTTAGCTTTACCAACGCAATGCCGGACATCAAAGGATTCTCTGGCCCTGCACAATTTGCAGAGGATTTTCCGTTTGTTCCGTACCAGTTCCTTATCATGCAGAAAATTTTTGTGGAGATCCGCAAACACGGCAATGCGGGTAAGCACTTCTCTGGCGGCGAGCGTTCCATGCTGAGCGGTTTCCAGGAAGCAGCCCAGAAAGTGGAAAAACAGAGCGAGTTTGCATTGGTGCCACTGTTCCGCTTCTATGATACTGTACATTCTTTTCTGGACAGCTCTATTCGCAACGTGATTGACCGCTGCAGCAAAGCTGTAGAAAATCACGATGGTCTAGAGCCAATGGACGTGGATGTTCTGAAACTTCTCTATCTGATCCGGTATGTCAATGAGGATATTCCGGCCAACTTGGACAACCTTGTGATCTTGATGGCGGACGACATTCGTCTGGAAAAGGTTGCTATGCGCGAAAAGCTGCGCGGCAGCTTGGATCGGTTGATGGGACAGAACTACATCGGCCGTACTGGTGATACCTACAACTTCCTGACGGATGAAGAGCAGGACATCCAGAAAGAAATCAACCTTACACAGGTGGATACGGGCGCTATTGTTGGGGATATAGCAAAGATTATTTTTGGCATAATTTATGATGCAAAAAAGTTCCGTTACGGCAAGTGTGACTTCCCGTTTGATCAGATGGTGGATAACACTATGTACGGCATCGCCACAGGCGGCATGCGCCTGCGCTTTTTGACGGCAGCTTCTGATGCAACGGAAAAAACGGAATTTCGCCTGATGAACAGCTCCAAAGGCAGCGAGGCGATTGTAGTTTTGGGCGATACGCCGTATTATGAATCGCTGGAAGCATCCATGAAGATCCGCAAATATGTCAAACAGCGGAATGTCAGCCAGATGCCCAAGAGTGCTCAGGATATTATCCGCGGCCAACAGGAAGAAGCAACCAAGTATGAAGCTGAAGCCAGCAAAGCTCTGGTAGAGGCTATTGAAAACGCAAAATTTTACGCCGATGGTGAACATCTGGACATTAAGAGCGGCAATGCTAAGGCCAAAATTGACCAGACGATGGAGTATCTGGTCTCGCATGTTTACAGCAAGTTGGACCTGATTGGAAAAAACGCAGATACCGATGCTGACATTCTGGCAGTGCTGTCCGGTGCGGACTATATTCTGCCGGAGGCAGATCCGAACCGCGATGCAGAGGCGGCGGTGGAAGAATATCTTGAGATGCAGGCAATGCATCACCTGCCGACCTCCATGGCGGATGTACAGAGCAAGTTCAGCAGTATACCCTATGGCTGGAAGGAAATCGACATTGCTTATGTGGTGGCGCGTTTGATCGTGAATCAGAAGGTAACCATCAAATATGCAGGCACTACCATCCAGCCGGACAACGCCAAATTACCTGACATGCTCCGCAAAAAGAGTGAGGTGGGTAAAACATCCATTAGCAAGCGCGTGGTGGTATCGGCAACCAAAATGAAGGCTGTGCGGGACCTTCTGCGGGATTACTTCGATGTCATGGATGTTCCTGCGGACGAAGACGGTTTGGTTAAATTTATTGCCGATGAGTTCGGAAACCAGCTGCAGCATTATAACAAACTGAACGAGAAGTACGATGATGCCCACAAGTATCCGGATCAAACAATGGTGCGCAACGCTATTACTGCAACGCAGGAAGCGTTGAACCAGAAGAAGGACAACATCGCGCTGATCGACTATCTGCTCAAGAAAGAGGACGACCTCTTTGATCAGAAGGATGCCATGGGCAATGTAGAGACCTTCTTCAAGAGTCAGGTCGGCACCTTTGATGATGCTGCACGGCTGGAACACGAGATGCAGGCGGATCTGGACCGCATTGCGCAGGATGCGGCGGCATACGAGGCCCTGAACAAGATTCGGCTTATTATCACAGTGCCATCTTTTGGGCAGAAGTTCAACTACAAGCGCATTCCGGAGCTGAATGGGTTGATGCAAACGGTACGTACAGCCCATGACCAGATGCTGGATGACAAACGCTCTGAGATTCTGGAAACAGTGCGTCAGTGCATGGAAGCGACCCATACCGCTGCAAACGGAGATCCAAAAGCATTGGACATCGTCCGCAAGTCGGATGCTTCCTTTGATGGTTATAAGGCAAAAATTGCAAGCTGCAAGAGCCTTGCGCTGCTGGATGGTATGATTATCCCGCTGAGCCAGTACAAGGATGAGACCGTCAGCAGCATTGAGATTGCGCTGGCCCCTCCGACACCGAAACCGGTGGTAACGAAAAAGGATGTCAATATCCCGGCCGTAAAGCCAAAAAAAGTAAAGTCTTACAGCCGCCAGATCCTCTTCCCTGCCAAAACGCTGCGAGATGATGCGGATATTGACGCCTATGTGGAGAAGATTCGGGAGCAGTTGCGGAACCTGTTGGATGGCTGTGATGAGATTAAGTTGAATTGAGTGAGGATGAAATAGATGCAGGACACTATTATTCCAAAAGTTTTTATATCGTATTCATGGACTAAAAGCGAGTTGGTTCTTCAAGTTGCCAACAGATTAATGTCGCATGGAGTCGAGGTTGTTCTTGACAAATGGGATTTAAAAGAGGGCCAAGATAAATATGTTTTCATGGAGCAGTGCGTTAATAATCCTGATATAACAAAGGTTCTGATTTTCTGTGATAAAACCTATACAGAAAAAGCTAATAATCGAACTGGTGGTGTTGGCGATGAAACGGTTATTATTTCAAGCGAAGTGTATGGAAAAGTAACTCAAGAAAAGTTCATTCCGATTATTACGGAGCGAGATGAAGATGGAAAGGAATATGTTCCTGCATATATAAAAACAAGAATCTACATAGACTTTTCAAATCCGGACTTGTTTGAAGAAGAATATGAGAAGCTGGTTCGGAATATTTACAATAAACCGTTATATAGAAAACCAAAACTAGGAAAACAGCCTGAATGGCTTGAAGAAGAAAAGAGTGATTTGTTTCCGCTGACTGACCTGATTCGTCAAATAAAAGGCGCGACAAACGACAAAAAGAAACAAAGTTGTGCGAAAAGGTTCATCGATGCGTATGTTGAAGCGTTGAAATCTTATTATAGGCCAATAAAAAATGCTGGAGAAGAAGTTTATAACCAATTTTTAGAGACAAAAAGTATCAGAGATGTCTTTTTGGACTTTTTGCCAGCGCTTGATGAGGCTGAAATCCCAATTTCGGAAGTGATCTGTCCAGCACTTGAAAAAATGTACAACGAATTGACCAGTGCTTATGGGTTTGAATCTGGTTCCTGTCAAGCGTCTGATTGGGATTATGAGGTATATCATATCTTTATATGGGAATTATTCATTGCAATCATTGCTTATTTACGTCATGTTGGGGAATATGCAGAAATCAATGCTATGATAACATATACGTATTTTTTAAGAAACAGCTCTTTGGATCGGAACGTCACAGAGAAGAACTACTGTGTGTTTCGGCATTACAGTAGTTTGATAGAAGAAAACTATAAACCTCAAACACAATATGCACGAAAATATACTTTATTGGGAGACACTATTTGCTCACAACGAGAAAAGCTGCCGATATATTCCTCTGAGGCACTTGCAGAAGCGGATTTGTTTTTGTACCAGATTCGAAACGCTTTTCAACTAATACAATCGGAAAAAGCGTGGGTTGCTCCATATTGGTTTCCTAATCTATATGTTTATGCAAAAAAGAATCCGACAGAGTGGACGAAAATCAAGTCAAGAAAGTACTGTAAAAAAATGTTTGATCTTTTTGATGTTCAAAGCATAGAAGAATTAAAGAAAGTACTGTCCAAATGTGTTAGTGATAAAAATATGCCAATGCGGTATTCTGGATGTTGGAATACTGCACCAGCAATTTTGGACATTGTTAAGCTTGAAGAAATTGGTTCGTTGAACTAAGGAGGCCTCTCCATGGAAGGTATTCTTGGCACATTGCTTGGTGCGTTTATGGGATGGATTTTGAATGAATGGAGCACTACACGGAAGGAAAAGCCAAAACTTTGTTTCCAGCTGGTAGATAATAAAGAATATAGTGCCAGCGATAAGGAGTTACATACGAATACGAGTCCTTCAGAGTATGGTATCGAAATTTTCAACCTTGGAAAAGAACCAGTTTTTGTTGAACATTTTGATATTTTAAGCCAAGAGTATAAAGATCAGCTTATAACATCTTGCTGCCTTTTTGAAGAGAATCGTGTTATTTTACCATATCACAATGTCGTGTGTATCTTGAACGAAGAAGAGCTGGATGCTATTCGGTGGCATTGTGACCAGCGACAGTTTAGGGTGTGTGATATCATTGCCTATACGGGAGACCATAAAGAAGTAAAAAGTGAATTGAATATCGAGTTGTTTGCAATTCAGGCCAAAATTAAAGCAGAATGCCAACAAAATAAGGAGAACCATCATGGATAAAAACGCCATCAAGAAATATGCGGTCTGGGCGCGGAAAGAACTGATCTCCCGCGTGGCGCAGAAAGCCCAGCAGTACGGCATTACGGAAACAGAAATGGTGGACGCCGGTGCTGATAGCGTCAACGGCAAAGTGTTGTCTGCAGAAGAGATGCAGCAGCGCAGGGCACTGATTGCACAGATCAATGAAAAGGGCTACCAGCAGGTCATGGAAGAGGTGGCGTATACATGGTTCAACCGCTTCTCGGCATTGCGGTTCATGGAGGTCAACGGCTATCTGCCCAGCCATGTGCGCGTGTTTACGGATGAAAACAATGCGTTCAAGCCCCAGATTCTGGCCGAAGCCCTGCATCTGGAATTGGATAAGCTGGATAAGGACAAGGTCTATGCCCTGAAAGAGACCGAGCAGACCGAAGAACTGTACAAATACTTGCTCATCGTGCAATGCAACGCGCTGAACAGCATTCTGCCCGGAATGTTCCAGACCATTGCGGACTACACTGAGCTGCTTCTGCCGGACAACCTGCTCCGGGAGGGCAGCGTCATTGAGCAGATGATCTCCCAGATCCCGGAGGACAACTGGCAGGATGCCGTCCAGATCATTGGCTGGCTGTATCAGTACTACAACAGCGAGAAAAAGGACGAGGTGTTTGCTGCCCTCAAGAAAAACGTCAAGATCAGCAAGGACAACATCCCGGCGGCGACCCAGCTGTTTACCCCAGACTGGATCGTGCGGTACATGGTGGAAAACAGCCTTGGACGCCTGTGGGTGGAGGGTCACCCGGACGCAAAAGCACAGCTGCTGCCCACACCGGAGGAGCAAGCAGCTTATACTGCTGGGAACCGTGACCCGGAGGACACCAAGTGGCACTATTATCTGGAGGAAGCCCAGCAGGAGCCGCAGGTACAGGCTCAGCTGGCCGAGATCCGTAAACAGTATGCCGACCTGACCCCGGAACAGATCAAGATCATCGACCCTTGCTGCGGCAGCGGCCATATTCTGGCGTATCTGTTTGATGTACTGATGCAGATCTACGAGAACTACGGCTACACGCCCCGCGATGCTGTGGCCAGCATTTTGCAGAACAACCTCTATGGTCTGGACATTGATGACCGCGCTGCGCAGCTGGCATATTTTGCGGTGATGATGAAAGCTGTCCGCTATGATAAGCGCTTTCTGAAACGCAAAGATGAAGATGGAGAACCGGACGTTCCGCAGCCTCATGTGTATGCCATTGAGGAGAGCAACCGCATCGAAAAGTCGGATGTGGAGTATTTCTGTAACGGCAAGCCGGAACTGAAAGATGCTATGCACACCATCCTCACCCAGCTGTATGATGCCAAGGAGTATGGCTCCATCCTCACCATCACCCCGCAGGACTGGGATGATCTCTATGCCCGGTTTGACGAGGTGGCAGACGAGTCCTCGTTCCATCGAGAGAGTATTCGCAAAAAATTACTCCCTTTGGTGCAGGTGGCGCAGACGCTGGCGCAGAAATACGATGTGGTCGTCACCAATCCGCCGTATATGGGTGCATCTAATATGAACTCGGATTTATCTGAGTATGTGAAAAAATACTACCCGGACAGCAAGAGCGATCTGTTTGCCGTGTTTATTGAAGTATGCTCCCGTATGGCAAAACAGAACGGTTATCAGGCAATGATCACCCAGCACGCATGGATGTTCCTGTCCAGCTTTGAAAAGCTGCGAGAGAAGATGATGCTGACTGAAACCGTCAGCATGGCACATCTTGGCGCACGAGCATTTGAGGAAATCGGCGGCGAAGTGGTGCAGACGACCTCGTTTGTGCGTGTGCGGACGCATATTGATAATTATAAAGGTGTGTATTGCCGCCTGATTGAGCCTACCACCCAGCAGGGCAAGGAAGGTATGTTCCTTGCCTGTGAAAATCGTTATATTGCAAATCAAGATAACTTTGCAAAAATTCCGGGAAGTCCGGTGGCATATTGGACGAATGAGAAGATTCTGTTGGCGTATGAAAATGGAACCCTGCTAAACGATTGCTCTGATGTCAAAATCGGTATGGGAACAGGGAAAAATGAGATTTTTGTGCGTGAATGGTGGGAAGTATTTCATAATAAAATCGACTTTTCCCTTAACTCAATAAATGATTTGGAAAAAAGTTCGGGTAAATATTTTCCATATAACAAGGGTGGCGAATTTAGGCTATGGTACGGAAACCTTCAGGAGGTTCTTTGGTTTGACGCAAAAGGTCGCCAGTATATGAATACTATGAGTGGGCATAGAGAAAATGGCGCACATGATTTTTACTGTAAAGAAGGTCTAACTTGGTCGTTCATCAGTTCTTCTAAATTTGGCGTTAGATACCTGCCAACTGGCTGTTTCTTTGATGTGGCTGGATCAACGCTCTTTTCAAAAAAAGATAATTTGTACACACTGGGATTTCTTTCCTCTTGCGTATGCTTTGAGATTTTAGGAATACTTAATCCAACATTGAACTATCAGGCAGGAAATATCAAAAGCCTTCCGCTTTTGATTGATAAAGTGGAAAATGTTGATAACTTGGTGGAAGAGAATATTCGAACGTCGAAAACGGATTGGGACTCCTTTGAAACATCTTGGGACTTTACCCGCCACCCCTTTATCAAGTCCATTACCAAATACCCCAACATGATGGATATTGGCAACATCTACCTTGCTGAGTGCTATGACATTTGGGCTGGTGAATGCGAAGAACGTTTTGAGAAGCTGAAAGCTAACGAGGAAGAACTGAACCACATTTTTATTGACATTTACGGCCTGCAGGATGAATTGACCCCGGAAGTAGAAGATAAGGATGTGACCGTGCGCAAAGCGGACCTTGGCCGGGATGTGCGCTCCTTTATCTCCTACGCTGTGGGCTGTATGTTTGGCCGCTACTCTCCCACATTTGATGGCCTTGCGTACGCAGGCGGTACATGGGATGATGGCAAATACAATATCTATAAGCCGGATGCAGACGGTATTATTCCCATCTGTGACGACGAATACTTTGAAGATGACATGATGGGCCGTTTTGTGGAGTTTGTGCGGGTGGTATATGGTGACAGCTCACTGGAGGATAATCTGCGCTTTATTGCAAACGCACTGGGCGGCAAGGGTCAGCCGAAAGAGGTCATCCGCAACTACTTCCTGAACGATTTCTATGCCGACCACTGCAAGATTTATCAGAAGCGCCCCATCTACTGGCTGTTTGACAGCGGCAAGAAGAACGGCTTTAAGTGCCTGATCTACCTGCACCGCTACCAGCCGGACACCATTGCGCGCATCCGTACCGATTATGTCCACGAGCAGCAGGCGCGCTACCGTACTGCCATCGAAGGTTTGGAAAAACAGGTGGCTGCTGCCACCAGCACCAGCGAGCGTGTCAAGCTGACCAAGCAGCTGAACAAAGTGCAGGCGCAGGACACTGAGCTGCATCAGTATGAGGAAAAAGTTCACGCGCTGGCGGATCGGATGATTAAGATTGATCTGGACGATGGTGTGAAGCATAACTATGAGATCTTTAAGGACGTGCTGGCGAAGATCAAGTGATAAATAATAATAAACAAGAGGTGAAATTGGCGATGAAGCAGAAAGTATTAAAGGGTTTAAAAATAGTAACACGGTGGCTTGCATGTGCGAAAAGCGCTTTGGTACTTGGTGTAATTGTTGCTTTGATTACATGGGGGATGCCATTGGCTACGCCCCAATTTGTTGCTAAAGTAAATGGACTTCTTTCTGCATTTGATGGAAACACGGACGTTGTTTCTTTGATGTTTTCGTCAGTTATCTCTTTTGTAGGAATATTTATATCAGCACTGCTGGTTTATATTCAAGTTTACATAAATAGATTTCCGTCAGAATTGGTTTTGAATCAGATAAAACCTCGATATGCCAATTTTGGTACAGCGATTGCCTTATATCTTTTTTTCTGCGTTGTTGAAATGGTAGTGAAAATGGGGCGATTCTCTGATGCTGTACTATCTGTTTGTGGAGTGGGTATATTTATTTGGCTCTTTTATTTTGCATACTCGCTACACTATAAAACATCTTTGACGGAGTGTACCCGTACATATGTTAAAGACATTTTGAATACAGAGAGTTTGCTGGAGGATTCTAAAGCACTAAAAGCCAAATTGAAGATTCTTGAAAAAACATATAATGAGTGTGTCGCTAGAAATGAACTGTATGTATGCCAAATCATTTGTGAAGAAAGCAATAAGATTTTCCTTGAGTCAATGAAAGCAAATCAAAAATCTATTATTGATGGAACAGAGAAATCAAAGAAAATTGCAGAATCAATGAATGTGATTTTTGTCAATTCGATTGAATTAACAAGAGATGCAGAGATGACGGCTGATCAAAAAACACAATCTGTTGCAGTCAAAAATGTTGTATCGCAGTTGATTTTATGTATTAAGTTAGGACTGGTAGATCAGTATAAGAAGTATTGTAAACAACTAAAATATGAACTTGAAATATTAGTGAAAAATCAAAATAAAAAACTTGTTAATAAGTATTATACTACTCTGTTGGAAATTGTTGATGTTAGTCATGGATTAAAAACCTCGAATGATTATGTGAAATCCTTGCTAAAAATGCTAAGAGAGGAAATGGTATATTTTAGTAGCATGTCCAGTCAAGAAGCAACTGTCGGATATCTTCTGGTGTTAACCTATTGCCTTGAAAAAGATAATAATGGAGACTATTTGAACGAATTATGTGCCTTTTTGCAAGGTGCAATAATTAACATGCCGGGGTTTGAAAAAGATGATCAGATAATAGAATTGATTCGAAATGCGTTTTTTACATCGATAAATAATTTGCAGGAATCCAAAGATGCAGTGAAATTATTGAAATCGGTAGTGCTTTTGGCAGAAAAAGATGATAAATGGATGAAAATTTATATTCAAGCACTTGTTGCTATGCAGCAAAATACAAATGCTGAAAATTTTGAAAAAGTGTTTGATATGCATGTGAACTTACTTGAACATGCAGTGAATAATTGCACTGGTAAAGAAAACCCGATTATACCATTTCCTGATTTTAAGCGATATGCATTAGAGATTGCTAATAATGAAGACAAAGAAAATAGTTTGTGCCGAGTGATTAGTGGATTACTTGCATCGTCCTATAATGACAATGTTAAATATATTTTTGTGAGCCTTCTTGACGGGTTGAACGAGTGCATTGAACTAAAGATAAGAAAAGAATTTCGTGATAAGTTAATCAAATTATATAGTGTGGCATTATGTGAAATATCAATAGCGAATGAAAGTGAATTACAAGAAACGACGCTATATTTTATAGAAAAATCGATAGAACAGTTGGATCAAAAAAATTTGATTTCAGAACAAATTGGACTTGAACTTATAGGAAAGATAATAGATATATGCACAGCAATCGATTCTGGCATACGGTCAAAACAGAATATCTCTAAAATGATTTTTAGCTGGTACAATAAATTCGAAAATCCAAAAAATTTTGTACTAACTAGTAAAAAAATTCGGGAAAAATTAATCGATGGAACGTACGCTGTTGCCATGTCGGCGTTAGAAGAAAATAATACGAAACTGCTAAAAGGTACATCGAATAGTATAGGGTGGATGCTGGTACAAGCGCTTCAACAAGATTATTCGGAGTCGAAACAACTGCTTAACTATGCAATCGATATTTATCAGAAAGCTGACGCTTTTGGTGTGGCGTTTAATGTTAGAATTTATTTGTTGACATTATTTACGACAATAGGTGCATTTTGCCAAACAGACAGTAAATATAATCCTACTGGAGATGCTGTGATTTCTTTTTTGAAGGAAATACCACATGATATGATTGATCTCGCTATCGATGTTAGAAAAAATGATTATGATGGATGGAATAACGATGAATTCGGAAATATAAAAAATGGAGTAGCAATACTAAAAGGCAAACTGGCAACCTAAAAACACAGGGGCATTTGTAGACAATTAAAAAGGATGATATGTTGTGGAAACAGATAAAATCGTATTAGACCTCAACCGCCGGTTTGCGGCACCGCTGCCGGAATTTTATGAGCGCCGGATCATCTTCTGGCACGATGAAGAAAAGGAGTATGCGGACAAGCTGGATGAGATCCGGCTTGAAAATGCTAAGCTGGTTGCACTGACCGGCAGTAATACCTTTGCGGTCAAAAAAATGCTGTCGGTGGATGACCTGACGAGCAACTATGTTGTCTACTGCCCCATTTCCTACGAGCGGCAGGAGGATGACTGGCTGTTGGATATTGAACTATACAGCGAAAGCTACCGGACGGATGCTGTTTCCAACTGGATGCAGGAACTGGATATCTTGGACAATCCCTCTATGCGCAAGCTGGTGAAGCACTACCGGAAGTTTTTTGGTGCACAGGCTCGTCGTGCCAAAATCATGGCACAGGATAAGATACCTGCCACTCCGGCACAGCTGCACATGGCCGTGATGGCGGCGCTCTGCGGTATGAAAAAAGCACAGCCCAATGAAATCTTGCTGAACGTGCTTCGTGGTGGGTTGGATAAAACGCAGAATCCAATCTATCAGAGTTTTGTGGATTATAGTGCAGAAGAAGCTTTCTGGGCAATGGTTCGGCAGGGCTGTGGCTATGCAGAGGAAGAGCCGGATCTTGGGCAGCTGGCAATTCATCTTCTGTTGACAGCTTCTACGCGCACACTGCGCCCGGAATTTCTGGCAGGGCTTGAGAAGTTCCTTTCCATTCCGCATCAGGCGTACTGCTACGAGCTGGTGTCGGAGTGGCTGCACAGTGATGATCTGCAGCAGCTTTATGACGTGGCCCGCTATGTGGAAGATGAAGCACATCTGCCGCAGAGGCTGGAAAAACTGACGGTTGATGATCTGGCGACAACGGAGTGTTTCCCGTGCATCAACGAGATCATCCTGAGCAAGCTGATGACGGAGATCAGTGACCATATCATTGATGTGGATGTGATCACAAAGACGGTGGAAAAACGTCGCACCTGTGTCTGGTACGAGTACTTCCGCAATTTCTACGAGGGTCTGTTGCAAGTGGCCAACATGCAGGAGTTCTTCAAAGAGCACTCCGCAGGGTTCCATACCCCGGACGCAAAGCAGGTCTGGAAAGAATATGCGGAGGACTATTACAGGATGGACACCTATTATCGACTGTTCCATCTGAGCTTCCAGAGAAGTCTGGAAACCTCCAATATCAAACTGGACGACCTGTTCAAGCATGTTGTAGATAAGGTAGAGGGGCTGTACTCCTACTGGTTTCTGGGAGGCCTCGGCAAAAACTGGTCGGATGTATGTGCTGATGAGATGGCAGAGCATGGCCGCGTATTGGAAATTCCGCAGCAGTCGGATTTCTACAATGAGCACATCCGTCCGGCAGACAGCCGCGTGTTCGTGATCATCTCGGATGCTATGCGCTACGAGGTGGCGGCATCACTGGCAGATGAACTGCGCAGAGAAACGCAGAGCAATGTGAAACTCGGCAGTATGCAGAGCATCTTCCCGTCTATCACGAAATTTGGCATGGCGGCACTGCTCCCACATAAGGCGTTGACGGCTGAACTGAAAAATGAGGTACTGAATGTTCTGGCCGATGGGCAGTCTACCGCAAGTACGAACCGGGATAAGGTCCTGAAAGGTGTAAATCCGGCCAGCGTGGCGTTGCAGTATAAGAACATCATCGGGATGAAACGTGCAGAGCGTGCGGCACTGGTCAAGGGGATGGATGTAGTCTATATCTACCATGATACCATTGACGAAGCAAGCCATACTTCGGACACCTCTGTGTTCCCGGCATGCGATAGGGCTATCAGTGAACTGAAGAATATGGTGCGCATTATCGTCAATGACTTCGGCGGGGCGAACATTCTGATTACGGCAGATCATGGCTTCCTGTACACTTACAGTCCGCTGACCGAGGATGACAAAGTGGATAAAACCAGCTTCCATGATATGGAAGTGGAATATGGCAGACGCTATGCAATCATGCAGAAGGAGGCGAATCCGCAGTATTTGCTTCCTGTAAAATTCCTGGACGGAAAAACGGAATACACTGGATTTGCTCCACGGGAAGGTATTCGCATCAAGATGAATGGTGGCGGGCTGAATTTTGTGCATGGCGGTATCAGCCTGCAGGAAATGACGGTTCCGGTGATCGAATATCATTATCTGCGCAACGGCTCTATGGAATATCGGCGCAATAAGCAGAAGTATGATACGCTCCCCGTAACAGTGAGTTTGCTTTCTTCCAGTCGGAAGATCAGCAATATGATCTTTTCACTGGATTTCTACCAGAAAGATGCGGTAAGTGCAAACCGTGAGGCTGCTACTTATCTGGTGTGGTTTACGGATGAATACGGAAAGCCTGTCAGCGATACCCAGAAGATTATTGCGGACAAAACCAGTGAGAACGGCGCAGATCGTACGTTCCATTGCAACTTCAACCTCAAATCGATGAAGTTCAGCAATACAGCAACCTATTATCTGGTGATTGCGGATGAGCAGGGTCAGCAGATGCAGCAGCGGGAACAGTTCCAGATTGATATTGCATTTGCGATTGATGAGTTCGATTTTTTTAATTGATGGGAGCAGGAGAACTATAAATGGAGCCGAATGCGGAAAATGGCTGCCGCCGAGACGAAATCAAGGAAAAGTTACGGCAGAACTTTGACGGAAAGATCGTTCGCAAGGACCTGACCAAAAAGATCAAGGAAGGTGCGAACGTTCCGGTTTATGTGCTAGGGTTTTTATTAGGCCAGTACTGCAGTTCAGATGACGAAGCCATTATTGAGAAAGGCGTACAAAATGTAAAACGGATTCTGGCGGACAATTTTGTTCGTCCGGATGAGGCACAGAAAATTCTGTCACAGCTGCGAAAAAAGGGAAGCCATACTGTTATTGATATGATCACGGTCAATCTTGACATTAAGAAGAACTGCTTCTTTGCCAGTTTCTCTAATTTGGGATTGGACAAGGTGCCCATTGCGGATGAATATCCGGAAAAATATGATCGGCTGCTCTGCGGAGGCATCTGGTGCATTGTACAGCTGGATTATGAAGTAGAGGGTGACAATAATTTTGGCCTTGTTGATCTGGGCGGTGAACCGTTGCAGTCCAGCCAGAAAAAGCAGAAGAACCTTACTCCAATCAGTATCCGTAAACTAACACCGATCCAGATGCCGCATATCGATATCGACGAATTAAAGCGTGGCCGTAAAGCTTTTACAAAGGATGAGTGGCTGGATATCCTTCTGCGTTCTATCGGCATGGAACCGGACGAATTCACGGAAAGAGAAAAATGGCTCCTGCTCACACGAATGATTCCACTGGTGGAGAACAATTTCAACCTCTGTGAACTTGGTCCCCGCAGTACGGGAAAATCGCATCTTTATAAAGAAATCTCGCCCAACAGCATTTTGATTTCTGGTGGACAGACGACCGTTGCAAACCTGTTCTACAATATGGGGCGCAAATCGGTTGGCTTGGTTGGTCTTTGGGACTGTGTGGCTTTTGATGAGGTTGCTGGTATCAAGTTCAAGGACAAAGACGGCATCCAGATCATGAAGGACTATATGGCTTCCGGCTCCTTCGCCCGTGGCAAAGAGGAAAAGGCAGCCTCGGCCTCGATGGTCTTTGTAGGAAATATCAACCAGAGCGTGGATGTGCTACTGAAAACCTCCAGCTTGTTTGACCCATTCCCGCCCGAAATGGGAACGGACACTGCATTTCTGGATCGTATCCATTGCTATTTGCCCGGCTGGGAGATCCCGAAATTTCGACCCGAACATTTTACGAATGACTATGGTTTCATCAGCGATTATCTGGCTGAGTTTATCCGGGAACTGCGGAAAGAACAGTATGGTGATGCGCTGGATCATTATTTCCGATTGGGCAAAAATTTGAATCAGCGTGATACCATTGCTGTACGGCGTATGGTGGATGGTTATCTGAAACTGATGTACCCAGATGGAGTGTTTGATAAATCTGAACTGGAAGAAGTTCTGCAGATTTCATTGGAGATGCGTCGCCGCGTAAAAGAACAGTTGAAAAAGCTGGGCGGGATGGAATTCTACGATGTGAATTTCTCCTATATCGACTTGGAAGACATGTCGGAGCATTATGTGTCGGTTCCTGAACAGGGCGGTGGCAAGTTGATTCCAGACGGTATGTGCAATCCAGGACAGGTCTACACAGTATCTCGCGGAAAAAGTGGCATGATTGGTGTATTCCGTTTGGAAAGCCAGATGTTGCCGGGCAGCGGAAAGTTTGAGCGCACAGGTCTTGGCAGTGACCGTGACTGCAAAGAGTCAACGAATACGGCGTTCAATTTCCTAAAAGCAAATGGAAAACGCATCAGCGGAGGCATCAGCACTGCATCTAAAGACTACATCATCAATTATCAGGATCTGCAAGGTATTGGCATGACAGGAAAATTAGCATTGCCTACGCTGATTGCGCTGTGCAGTATTGCGCTTGGACGGCCAACAGTCAGTACCCTTGCTGTTCTGGGTGAAATTAGTATCAGTGGAACAATCTTGAAGGTAGATGAGCTTGCAAACAGCCTGCAGGTCTGCCTCGATAGCGGTGCAAAGAAAGTATTGCTGCCGATTACAAGCGCTGCAGATCTTGGAACTGTACCTCCCGAATTAGTGGGAAGTTTTAATTTAATCTTTTATAGTAGTGCAGAGGATGCAGTGTTCAAAGCATTGGGTGTTGAATAAAGGGGAAAGTTTATATGGCACAATTTGGTGTTTATGGGATACTCGTCTAAAAGATTATACTGTAATATTTTTAAGATGGATTCCTTGCTAACATGGTCGACATGAAATACAAATTAATGTTTTGATGTAAAAATGAGGAGGTATCTATGGAAGATAGCGTTCTAAAGTATGATTTGTTTCAAAAAGCATATAAAAAATTGAAATCAACTGCGTATTATGACAAGACAAACCTCCATTTGAGAGATCGGATTGCGGAAGCGGAAAACACTCTCAATATAACGATGGAGGAACGCTTGAAGGATTTGCACCAAGCGTTTGTAGCGTCAGATAGCACGAAGTGGGAAAGGAAAAAAGAAGATATTTTGGAAAGCATTTCCTGTCGTCTGCTTCCGAAAAAGATTATGGATACAAAGGAAGAAAAGAATTGTTCGGACGGAACAAAAGGCGTTTTGATTAGTGGAGTGCCAGCAAAACAAGTCAAAATTGATGAGATACAATATTTCATTGACATGAAGATTGAGGGAATGATTCTTGGCGTTCTGTGGATTATGATGATAGGATGGCAGTTAGATAAATCCTATACCAATTGCTATGGAAATCGTATACGAAAGACGCTATATAATGAATTTTCTAAAGAACCGACCTTTTCCCCAGCGCTGTTTGAGCCGTATTTTCAGAATTATGAGAGTTGGCGAGATCAGGCATTAACTTTGGCACAGAAGTGTATGCAACAAGATGATGTTCTGATTTTTACGCTAGACTTTAAGCGCTACTACTACTCCGTGGATGTATCAGAGGAATTCATGAAGGAGATTCTTACTAGGGTAAAAGGAAAATCTGACTACAATGAAGAATATCTGAGTAGGATAAATGACTTTGTGTACTGTGTGATCAAAAGATATTCACAAATCTACAAAGAGCATAGCGGAGAAGAGCGGATTCGCCGTATATTACCAATTGGGTTTCTGCCATCGGGGGTTTTAGCAAACGAGTGTCTGAAAAAATTTGATACAGCAATTTTGGACGGATGGAATCCACTTTACTATGGACGGTACGTAGATGATATATTGCTTGTGGAAAAGGTGGAAAAGGGAAGCCGAATCGCTCAAAAAGCGCAGGATGGTAAACTGGAATTCTATGAGGCCTTTGAATATTATACGGTAAATAATTCACGCTGGACGGGTAAAGAAAACCGGAATGCGAGGGCTGTTTTCAAAAAAGAAGAAGACGAATGTGGAACTTACTGTATTTTGCCAGAGTTTACAAAACCATTGGGAAGTGCCACGAAAATCCAATTACAGGCAAGCAAAATTAAGTTGTTTTACTTTCAGCGTGGACAATCGGATGCATTGATCACTTGTTTTAAGAATAGCATTGAAAAAAACAAATCGGAATTTCGCTGGATGCCGGAAGATGACGCTGTGTTTCAGGAGGACGATTATTCGGAGGTTTTTGAACTAAGCCACCATGGAGTGAATAAACTTCGTGAAGTGGACGATATAGCTGTTGATAAATACGCACTTTCGAAATATCTGGGGAAGTTACAAAGGATAAATGGACTGATTTCGGAGAAGACGAAAGGAGAAGAGTATAATTTTGTCCGTGACATCCATAAAATATTTACGCCTAAAACAATAATTGAAAATTATACACTCTGGGAACGAGTAATTGCGATCTTATTTGTAAAAAAATCCTATAAGGCACTACTTAGGTTTATTGCCCTTGTCATAGACACGCTTGATAAAACAAGTTATGCCATAGAAGCAGTGGATGATGATACCGGATTTGTAACAAATGCATTGCGAGAGGCACTGCAAGAACATCTCATTTCCAGCATAGCTCGTCCGATGGCACTTCATGATGGGGAGACTTTTGAGGAATGGAAGTTAGAAGATGCGCAGAGCCTGCTCAGCGAACAGATGAAAGAACTTTTAACAAAAGCACAGAATCGTTCGAAAGGTTATTTTAAAGCTAAAATGCTGGATAAAAATCTGTGTGTTATCTGGCCAGAACTAGTGAGTTGTGGTGGTGAGAATCCGCAGAAAAAGGATCTGACCAATGAAGATAATGTAGTGGAGCTTCTGAAAAAAGAAACCTGCACAGAAACTTTTCAAGAAAAAATGAACAAGATTATAAATCAGAGATACATCTATTACCCCTACCTTATCAAACCGGCAGATCTGATGCTCGCAAGATTGATGTATGATCTTGTTCGTAAAAAAGATCTAGAAGATTTGAATAAAATCGAGGAAATTTTCAAACAATGCTGGCAGTTGAACTATAGCCCACTTTCATTTGAAGGTTGGACAAATAATAGATTTATAGAAGAAAATATAAAAACTGGTGAACTCAATAAGCAGCCCGTTTTTCAAATCGGAAAGCCGAGCTTTTCAAAGATTAGGGTAGCCGTTGCCAATATCCAAATGGACATTTCAAACTTTGACCAGGCTGTTATGCGTAAACCGAACAGAAGCTACCGAAGATATCAGCAGATAGCAGAACTGGTGAATACTGCTGTTCGGGAAAAAGCAGATATGTTGGTAATGCCGGAAGCGTGTACTCCAAAAGAATGGTTGCCAACGCTGGCTAGAACTTGCGAAAAAAATCATTTGGCAGTTGTAACAGGGGTAGAGCATATTATTGAGGATAACTGTGTTTATAATCTGACAGCAGTGATTCTTCCGTATGAAGAAAAGTGGACAGGTCAGTGGCACTCTGTGATTCTGTACCATTCAAAGAATCATTTTGCACCTGAAGAAAAAAGGATGATTGAAAGCTTACATCTAAGAGCTATGGAAGGAATAGAAAGTTCTGAAGCTAAATGTGATGCAAAGTATGAGTTGTATAGCTGGAACGGATTTTGGTTTACAGTGTACTGCTGCTTTGAGCTTACATCCATTCGAGATCGTTCGATTTTTCAATCCTATATTGATGCGTTGATCGCAGTCGAGTGGAATCATGATGTGAACTATTATAGCAATATAATTGAATCACTAAGTAGAGATATTCACTGCTACTGCATCCAGACGAATACCTCCGAGTATGGAGACAGCCGAATCACAAAACCGTCTAAAACCGAAAATAAGGACATCCTGAGAATAAAAGGAGGAAGTAATGCAACAGCACATGTTGGAACTATTGATTTGGAACAGCTTCGGGAATTCCAAATGAAAACATACAGTGGTCAAAAAGAAGATAAAACTTTCAAACCGACTCCGCCAGACTTTGACTATAAAGGAGCATATGAGCGTCGGAAAGGAACGATGTTTGAATGCTTTTGTGCGAAGAAAAAAGCAGATTAAATTTGCCGTTTGTAGCAGATCTGTAGCAAATTTCATCTATTTGACGAATTAACGCTATAAAAAACGAAAAGTCATCATGCATCACACGCAGGGGGTCTGGGGTTTGGGTGCTTTTTTTCGGGATGTTTGCGTTTGCGCAACAGCCCGGGAAACGGGCAAAGACGGGAAAACCGCGCAGATCACGTCCAATAAACAAAGAAATGGCTGCTGCACCGGGAAGAAACCCTGTGCAGCAGCCATATTTATTATGGTATAAGATCAGTCCTTCTTCTCGGCGGTGCGGGCAAAGAAGTTGGCGAGGACGGCACCGGAAATGTTATGCCACACCGAGAACACAGCGCCGGGGATGGTTGCCAGCGGATACTGTGCAAAGTGGGCAGCGGCCAGAGAGGTGGCCAGACCGGAGTTCTGCATACCGACCTCGATGGAGATCGCGCGGCACTTGGTGGAATCCAGCTTCAGCAGCTTGCCCACGCCAAAGCCGGTGAGGTAGCCCAGCAGGTTGTGCAGGATGACTACGGCAAGGATCAGCAGGCCGCTGGTCATGATCTTGGCGGAGTTTGCGGACACAACGGCGCAGATGATGAGCACGATGGCGGTGGTGGAGACCAGCGGCAGCACGCGGACGGCGTTCTGGGTGAAGGCATGGAAGAAGTGGTTGACCACAAAGCCAAGTGCGATGGGCACCAGCACTACTTTGACGATGGACAGGAACATATTTACAGGGTTCACATCCACGCGCTGGCCGGCATACAGCAGAGTGAGCAGCGGGGTGAGGAAGGGGGCCAGCACGGTGGAAACGGCGGTCATGCCGACGGACAGTGCAACGTCGCCCTTGGACAGATAGGTCATCACGTTAGAGGAGGTGCCGCCGGGGCAGGTACCCACAAGGATGACGCCGATGGCCAGCTCGGTGGGCAGGTGAAACAGCTGCGTCAGCGCCCATGCAAGGAAGGGCATCAGAGTGAACTGCGCAATGCAGCCGATGATCACATCCTTCGGGCGGCTGAACACCACCTTGAAGTCCTCCGGCTTCAGGGTAAGACCCATACCGAACATGACGATGCCCAGCAGGGTGTTGACCCATGCGGTCTTTACCACGCTGAAGGTGCCGGGGAACAGCAGAGACAGTGCCGCCACCACAATGACGATGGCGGCCATGTACTTGCCCACAAAGTCGCTTACTTTTTCCAATGTTTTCATGATAAACTCTCCTTTTTCCTGAACACTTATTTTGGCGGATGTAAAGGCAATGAAACATCCGGGAAATGGCTTTCCCGCAAACAAAAACGCCTTTGCCCCTTACGGTTCGTAAGAGACAAAGGCGTATAAACTCCTCTGCGGTACCACTCTTATTGCCGGTGCAAAGCCCGGCCCCTCAGTGCGCATCCAACAATGCGCGGCCCGTGATAACGGGGACCTGCCGTTCCCGCTTACTGGGGCGTAGACACCGCCCATTCAGCCGGAAAGCTCGGAGAGGATCTTCCCGCGGACGCCCTGCACTGCCTTGCACCAGCCGGCAGCTCTCTGCAGCATTCTTTCCGGGTACTCTTTCTCGTCATAGCCGAATATTTCACTGCCACGGAGTATACTCCCCTCAGGGGCTGAAGTCAAGAGACACGACCCGTCTGTTTTTTCATCTGGTTCATATCATGAATGAAAGCAGCTCATGTGATGACTGCCTCGGCCAGCTTTGCCGGGCGTGGATCTTTTATAAAAAAGTGAAGTGACCGCTGGCCACTTCACCTTTTTGTGTCTCGTGTATTTTTGCTGTTACAGGATGCGCACCCGGATGACGGCGGGGATGCTGCTCAGCTTCTCGCTCAGGCGGGCATCCACGGCGCCGGTGGCGTCCAGCATGGTGTAGGCCATGTTCTTTTTGCTCTTGTTCACCATGTTTTCAATGTTCAGACCGGCTTCGGTGGTCAGGGCAGTGATCTGGCTGATCATGCCCGGCTCGTTCTTGTGGATGATGCAGATGCGCTTACCGCCGGCGCGGGGCTGATGCACCTCCGGCAGGTTGACCGAGTGGGTAATATTGCCGTTGCGCAGGTAATCGCTCAGCTCCTGTGCTGCCATGATGGCGCAGTTGTCCTCGGCTTCCGGGGTGGAAGCGCCAAGGTGCGGGGTGCACACGATGCCGGGACGACCCAGAATGGCTTCGGAGGGAAAGTCAGTCATGTAGCCGGACACCTTGCCGTTGTCCATGGCTTCCAGCAGGGCGGCGGTGTTTACCAGCTCGCCGCGGGCGTAGTTCAAAATCTTGACCCCGTCCTTGCACAGGGCAAGGGTCTGGGCGTTGATGGTGTCCTTGGTGGTGGGCAGGTAGGGCACATGGATGGTGATGTAGTCGCACAGGGGCAGCATATCGTTCAGATTTACGCAGTGGTGCACCTGACTGCTCAGGTTCCATGCGGCTTCAATGGAGATGTAGGGGTCGTAGCCGTAGACTTCCATGCCCAGCTCGATGGCGCAGTTTGCCACCCGGGAGCCGATGGCACCCAGACCGATGACGCCAAGGGTCTTGCCCTTGATCTCGTTGCCCACGAACTGCTTTTTGCCCTTTTCCACGCTCTTGGCCATGGCCGGGTCACCGGCCAGACCCTGACACCACTGGGCGGCGGCGGCCACGTTGCGGCTGCCCGCGATGAGCATGCCGATGACCAGCTCCGCCACGGCATTGGCGTTGGCACCCGGGGTGTTGAACACCACAATGCCCTGCTCGCTGCAGCGCTCCAGCGGGATGTTGTTCACACCCGCACCGGCGC
>ERZ1034691.195-NODE-195-length-47983-cov-15.319187_pt1 | contig 47983 bp, 26 predicted proteins | sample MGYA00520638_ERZ1034691 | MGnify/ENA primary metagenome ERZ1034691 (study PRJEB33766, sample SAMN09781763) | gut metagenome | biome: gut microbiome | host: Homo sapiens | place: Madagascar | study: EMG produced TPA metagenomics assembly of the PRJNA485056 data... | reverse complement strand
GTAACATATTTAGTTTAACCATCCTAAAGGTGACAACTTTTTCACGTATAAGACATCCACTTTGGGGAGCTGCTACAAGTATAAGACAAAAACCTCTGACTTTTTTATAATTTAACATCAAAAAACCTCTGACTTTTTTATAATTTAGCTTCGAATAACCTCTGACTTTTTTATAAAAAAGCTTAATTGATTGGCTTTTATTCAGATAAAAGTGCTATCTTTGCATAAAATAAGCTGCACTCGGCAATCAGAAAGCAAGCTTTCATTGCGCTCGTTTGCGTTATCTTTGCATTGAAAATCAATAATATAGAGATATGAAGTATCTGAAAAGACAAATAGATAAAGAGTTTGAAGCGTGGAAAAGTTCTGTAGAGCATAAACCATTGCTTGTGAGAGGAGCAAGGCAGGTAGGTAAGTCAAGTGCCATTAGACACTTGGGAGAGTCCTTTCCTTATTTCTTGGAAGTGAACTTTGAGCGTGATAAGACTGTCAAGGAATTCTTTGATGGCGATTTAAACGTGAAGTTTATTTCGGAGCAATTGTCGGCATATTTCAAAGTTCCCGTTATTCCTGGCAAAACCTTGTTGTTCTTAGATGAGATACAGGCATGCCCTAATGCCATCCATAGCTTGTGGTTTTTCAAGGAAGATTATCCTGAACTTCATGTAGTGGCGGCTGGATCGCTATTGGAATTTGCATTGAAGGATTTAGGTGCTTATGGAGTAGGGCGTATCCGCTCGATGTTTGTATATCCGATGTCTTTTGATGAATTCCTTTATGCTTTAGGTGATGATGGATTGGTAAGTATGAAACGGAATGCAACCTCTCAAAAGCCATTGATGAATGTCTTCTATGAGCGATTAGTGGAGAGGTTTCGTTCATTCTTGCTTATAGGTGGTATGCCTGCTGCTGTGGCTAAGTACATTGATACGAATAGTTATTTGGAAGTAGACTCTGTGCTTAGTGAGTTGAAGCAAACTTATATAGATGATTTCGTGAAATATAAAGCCAAGGTCAATCCTGTTTTGCTGCGTCAAACATTGTTTAGTGTGGCTCATCAAGTGGGGAGTAAATTCGTGTTTAGCCAAGTGGAAGGGGGATATACGACTGCGCAAGTCAAGAATGCTTTGGAGATGCTTAGAGATGCTGGTATCATTATACCTGTATGGCATACTGCGGCAAATGGCATTCCGCTTGGTGCAGAGATTAATCCGAAGTTTGTGAAGTATAATCTGATAGATCATGGCTTTCTCCTCAATCTGTTAGGAATAGGAGACTCTACTAATTCTATAGTGAAAGAACTATTGGTTGACAATGCTGCAGACTTAGTTGATAAGGGTAGTTTGACGGAGATGGTGGCAGGATTGGAATTACTAAAGTATATGTCGCCTAATGAGCGCCATGACTTATACTATTGGCAAAACTTGACTCGTGGAACCGTTTCGGAGGTTGATTATGTCTTGTCTCGTGGCATTGACATTGTTCCGATGGAAGTGAAGTCTGGTTTACGAGGTTCGATGGCGAGTCTTTATGTTTTTATGGAAAAAGAGCATATTAAGTATGCCATTCGCTGTTCTTTGGAGAACTTTGGGGAGTTTGTCAGCCCAAAAGGGAAGAAGATATTAGTCAATCCTCTTTATGCTATTTCTAACTTGTTTTCTTGTGGTGAAAGACTTCTGTAGGATTTTGGTTCTTCTCAAATTTTAGTACATTTATGTGTTTAAGCTAGTGGGAGACCTTGCTCGAACAAGATCTTTCAAAATCAGAACACTGATTTTGTACTAAAATTTGAGAAGAGCCAGGATTTTTTTCGTAAAAGAATTGCCATATTGCCATATAAGCTGGTAACAGCCTGATTGTTAGTTGATACCGATATTGCAATAGCTTTTTAATTGCCATAATCTGCCATATATTGCCATAAAAATAGCGATACTTAGGTGTTTTTGGTGATTTTTAGCGGTGTTTTTGAGGCAAAAGGCAGGAGGCATTGAGCAAAAAGGCGTTTTTTCGGTTCAATGCCTATTGTTTTTGATGCTGTTTTTCCCGTATAATCTCCAATGCTGTTCCCGAAATTGCGTCCCGACGTAGCATCTGGTACGTCCCGACGTGATAACAGACGCGTCACGACGCAGCGCCAGATACGTCGCGATGTAATTTCGGATACATCCTGTCCAGATTCAAGTGAGCCTCATTTGAACTATCGCAAGTGTTTCAACAATGATATGCAGTATCTGGTAATGTGTAGTGAGAATATTGTGAGGGATAACCCCAAATCGTGATGGATAGCGTGATGGATATTTCCGTTTTCGAAGTATCCATCACGCTATTTAAACGTCTGTATATTAGTATGTTAAGAAGCTTAGGAGCGCAAATCGTGATGGATGATAGATGATTACATAAAACTTATTCACGAATACGGCTGCATCGGGTTATAAATACGGCTGCGTCGGGTTACGAATATGGCTGCGTAGGGTTACGAATATGGCAGCGTCGGGTTACGGATATGGCAGCATTGGGTTACGAATATGGCAGCATCGGGTTACGAATATGGCTGCGTAGGCTAACGGAGACGTATCTGTAAGCTTATCGAGACGTCTGCATCAGCTAACAGAGACGTCTGAACTCGCTAACTGAACTACTTGAGTTGCTTGATTGAACCACTTGAGTTAGCTGACTGAACCTCTTGAGTATTCTTCTTCATGTGCTTGCATGCAACCATAAAACTTTTTCAGCAACTTTTCCCGGAAGTATGGAAGAAGGCAGAGTTGAAGGCAAACATGAGGCCAACACAGAAACGGCCTTCAGCCCGTACTTAAATCACATGCGAAAGTTTAGTTTAGATAAATTGCATCAAATTCTAAAAAAATGGCATGTAGAAAGAATAGTATTGATAATGAGCAAGATAATATCATGTATTTCGCTACTTTTGTCGTATATTTGCCACCGAAAAGAACCAATTAACGTATTGATTCTAGAATGCTCCGGTTTACAATCTCGCTGGTCAGCAGGTTAACGCATCTTTTAAGGGTGTAGTAATCAAGAATGGTAAAAAGTATGTTCAGAAATAGTATAGAGTTATATTTTTAGTTTGTTGAAAAGAAAAGAGAGGGTATGTGAATGCCCTCTCTTTTTGATTTTATCCGTTTCGAACATTGATTAATGTTCAAGATATAATCCGTTATTCATTATAAGCCTTTTTCATAGCTTCCACTACTGTAGGGAGTGTCCACTGAGGAACAGTTCTGTCTTTCTCAGTGAAGATGCTCATCCAGTAGAAGGTGGCTACGCCGTATGCCTTTGCCTGCTTAACGATGTCGGCAGCCTGGTCGGCAGCAGCCTGAATCTCGCTGGCAGAACTGTTTTTGCTGACACTCTTGCTTCCGTGAGTACCGTATTCACCGATGATGCAAGGAATGCCCTTGCTGATGAACTTATTGTTCAGGCGGGTGAACATATTCTTGATTTCATTGCTGCAGGAAGCATCCCACTTGCCTTTCTGGGCAAACCAATCCCATGGAGCATAGGTGTGAACTTCTACGGCGATATGTCCATCCACCTTGTCGGTAGGGATGGTGAGGTTGCTCAATACATCATCACCGCAGGCTGCAGCATAGGTGCTGACGATGAGGTTGCGGGTCTCGTTGTTGCCACCGGTAGCACGCACAGCATTCACAAAACTCTGGGCATAACCGTTCAAACCTTTGTAGCTGCTAGCATTCTTTGGCGCATTCCAGGTGTTATTGGCATCAAGCATCTCGTTGTATCCTTCGAAAAGCAAATGCTGGTCGTAGTTCTTGAATCGGGTAGCAATCTGAGTCCAGAGATATTCAAACTTCTCTTTGTTCTCCTTATAGTTGGCTTCATCGGCTTTGATCCAGTGCTTTACGTTCTCATCGTCTGCACCTGTGTCATGGTGAATATTGAGGATGCAGTACATGCCGTTGTCTATGACATAATCTACAATTTCCTGAATGCGGTTCATCCAAGCCTCATCTACAGTTCCGTCAGCCTTCATGTGCTGGAACCAGGTAACAGGAATGCGGAGAGAATTAAAGCCGTTCTGCTTTAAGAAATCTACCATCGGTTTGGTCGTCGGCTCCTGTCCCCAAGCTTTCTCGAAATCAGTAACAGAGTTGCTGTTCATATTCAGCCACGTAGCAATCACATCTGTGCAATTGCCGAAGTTGGTACCGATGCCCATGTTCTTCACGGCATCTACTGCACTTTCCTTTACATAGTTGGCATTCAGGTTTACCTGGTCGCGCGTAATCACGTTCTTGCTGTTCATGGCTGCCTTCCACCAGTCGTTGGATGGCATGTTGCTTCCATACCAAGGCATGAAGAAGCTCCATTTAGCACCAGCGTTCCATGCTTCGTCAATACCTGCTGTAGCTGTATTGTTGTTATCGATGTTAGTACCACATTCTGCCAGAGCAACGAGCTTGCCTGGATAGCGAGCCTGAATCTCCTTGAACTCCTGAGCCTGCTTGGTTGCATCATAGCCATAGAGGTCGCGACCGATGATATCTACATACTTATCGCCAGGATACCAGTCTGCATCATTGTTGTAGGTATTGGCATCGCCATTGTAGTTCTGTGTGGTCCAAGCCCAAATCAGGTTGTGGATGCCCTTGCTCTGGAAGTAATCAAACATGGTCTGCCAAAGCTTCTTGTAAGTTTCAGCACCATCATATCCCCACCAGAACCAGGACTTGCCCCAGCTGGCACCTGATTTCAGACAGGCATTGCCGGCAGCCTCGTGGAAAGGACGCCAAATGGCAACAACGCCTGCATCCTGCAACTTCTGCAGAACTTCCACCACCTTGTCCATTTCCTGATAGAACCATTTGTTCTCCCAAGAGCCAGCTGTAAATACATTGGCAGCCTTGAAGGTGGTTTCAGATGGGGTACAGGTTACGCCACTACCGTCTGTTCCTGGAACTGTGCTTTTTGTCTTAGGCACGTTGAAGTGCCACATCAGCGATACCAGTCCACCCTTGTCTGCCCAATTTGTCACTGGGGTGATGTTGTTATAGTTGATCCATCCGTTGGAACCCTGCTTAGGTACGAAGATGTGGATGAAATCATAGCAGTTCATGGCAGGATACTTGCCAGTTGCTTGATAGATTTTATCAGCCTCCTGGGTATTCCAGTTAACGTTGGCTATGACAGAGGATATGGTCTTGCTGCCATACATCAACTGTAGATACTTGTAGAGTTGTTTAGCCTTGTCGGTAGCAGATGCATCGGCGAGGGTCACATCACTCACATCGCTCTCATGATAGATGGAGAAGGTGATGTTTTTGATGTCGCTGACATCGTAAGTCTCCCTTGCGCCAAGACCTTCAGACTCTTTGGCGTACACTTCCAATTGATTGTTGGCGTTATGCTTAAGTGAAGAAATCGTATTGGTGTTTCCTGTGAGATTCCATTCTATTTGTTTTCCGTCTGTCTTGTTGATGGTAATTTTGTAGCCATTTTTTTGTGCAAAGGCAACGAATGAAATCATTACTGCCAAAAGTGAGATTAATATCTTTTTCATTGTCTTGCTATTTTTATGGATTTGTTGTTGATCTTGATGATGTATACACCATGCTGCAGCTCATCGATGTTGACAATGGTCTTGTCGCCAGTGGTGATAGGGGAGAGATTCACTGCCTTGCCATCGAGTGAATAGGCACTAATCTTGTTGTTTGTACCATCGATGATGATGCGGTTGCCTTCCATGGCAAACTTGTTGTTGTTTTCTACTTGGTTGATGCCTGTGGTGGTAGAACCATACGTAAAAGTGGTTACTTTCCCTAGATCATACGAAGCCGTTGTTTGGGTGGTCTTGATGGTCATCTGGTCGTTACCGAAGGTTACTTCAGGTGTAGTAGACAAAGCAAACTCCACCTTCTGTCCATCATTGAATGTAACAAACAGCGACTTATCATTGGCAGCATTTGCCGTCATGCAGCATAATGCAACCCACAAGGATAATGCTATTTTCTTCATATAGTCTGATAATTGTGTGGTTAAAAATAAAAAAATGTAACGTAGTATAAAACTACACTGCAAATTTACGACTTTTATTTCAAATAAAGTGCCTTTTTTTAGTTAAATGTTACTTTTTTGTTGTGTTGAGCAAGATTATACAAGCATTCAGCAAAATAATACCATGTTTTTGGGAAAAAGCTTAGTATCTTTGCAGCCGTGAATGGTAACATTTCACAAGAATGAATGAACAATTAAATATAAACCTATTAAATTTTTAAAAGCTTATGAAGAAGTTTTTTACTTTCATCGCTTGCGCTTTAGTGGCATTGTCTGCTAATGCAAAGGAGGTGGCTGGTTTGACAGCAGCAGATTTGAGTAACGGTTGGGACTCTGAATATGATGAGACAACCAAGACTATTGACTATACTGGTGGATGGTCAGGTCGTGGTTGGGGACTTTCTCAGCCAGGTGAGTTGTACGCTATAGAGGCAGACTATTTTGTCATCGAGGTTGAGTCTTCTGAGGTTCCTTTCAAGTTGGTTGCTGAGTATACTGATGGTAAACTAGATGATAAAGGAAATTTGAAGAATGTTGGTAATTCAGTTTCTGATGTTGCGTCTAAAGATGATAAATACTTGGCTGTAAAATTGAATTCTGAAGATTTTGAATACATTATTCAGATCTATATCCAGAATTTCTCAGAAAACAAGGGTAAGTTGGTTTTAAAGGACGCTTTCTACTTGACAGATGAGGAGTTTGAGGCATATAAAGCAGCTCACAAGTCAAATACACTTTGGGAAGGTAACCAGAACTTTGGAACCGGATGGGAATGGGAAACTCATCTTGAGTTGGCTGCTTCTAAGTTTGCAGATTTGAAGGCTGGTGATGTGCTGAAGTTTGGTTACGTGGCAAACGGTGACGCTGAATATTCTCAGATTAAGGTTCAGGCTGGTGGTAAGAATCTTGAGAATGCAGAAGTTGATGAATGGGATTGTATTACTCTTCCTATGGAGGGTAAGTCTACTTCTGTCAAATTGACTGCAGAAGATGTTAAGAATCTCAAGGCTTCTGGTATGATAGTTACTGGTTATAATTCTACCTTGACAAGTGTAGAGGTTGCTGGTCCTACTACCGGTATTTCTAGTGCAGTTGTTGCTCCAGCAGCTAAGTCTTCTAAGATTTACAACCTCGCTGGTCAGGAGGTGAGCAAGTCTTATAAGGGCGTTGTCATCAAGAACGGTAAGAAGTACGTTCAGTAATCTGCGTGAAAAGAAAACAAAAAATGCATTGCGTTTAAAGCGCAATGATAAACAATTGATAAATATACATATATATATAAGGTGATAAGTTCATTTAAGGTGGATTTATCACCTTTTTTTTTATTAAAAGCAAATAAATGTTAGTAATCGGCAAAATAATATCATATAGTATCGAATATTAGTATTAACTTTGCAACCGAAAATGATAAATAAAGACAATCGGCTAAATGATAAAACTTCTGTATGATTTTGATGAATAAACAATATGATAATGACAACGATTACAATTAACAACAATTATAATATGAAAAGAATAGTTTTTGCTTTCTTGGCACTCGTTATGAGCTGCCAGCTTTTCGCCCAGAGTAAATTGACTGGTACCATCCTTGATGGTAGCATGAACAATGAGCCTCTGATTGGTGCAAGCGTTATCGTGGAAGGCACTGGTACTGGAGGCGTTTCCGACATGGACGGTAACTTCAGTATTACTTTGCCTAAGGGTAAGACACGTATCAAGGTGTCGAGTGTGGGTATGAAAACTCAGGTTATCAATGTGGCTGGTAAGTCGAATATAACCATTACGATGCAGGAAGATTCCAAGGTGATGGATGAAGTCGTTGTCGTAGGTTATGGTACGATGAAAAAGAGCGACTTGAGTGGTGCCTTGAGTTCTCTGAAAGGTGAGGACCTGATGAAGGGCGGTGCTCTTGATTTGGCACATGGTATGCAAGGCAAAGTTGCTGGTGTACAGATTAATCAGAGCGATGGCGCTCCTGGTGGTGGTATGAGTATTGTGGTACGTGGTGCCAACTCATTCTCTACTTCTTCTCAGCCTCTTTACATCGTAGATGGTATTCCTTTTGATACTGGTTCAACTCCAGGTAATGGAGCTACTACGAATGAGCAGAGCAGTAACCCATTGAGTATGATTAACCCTCATGATATTGAGAATATCGAAATCTTGAAGGATGCCTCTGCTACAGCTATTTACGGTTCTCGTGGAGCCAATGGTGTCGTTATTATCACCACTAAGCGTGGTAAGGCTGGTAAGCCAAAGGTTGAGTTCTCTGGCAACTGGGGATTCTCTAAGATTTCCAAAAAGATTGATATGCTCGATCCTGTAACTTATGCTCGTTATCAGAACGAGCAGGTAGTGAACGATCAGTATTATTTAGGTTCGCGTACCACTAATATGCCTTATCCTGGCACTTGGGGCTATCAGTATTATTCTGATGGGCATGCAAATTATAATACAGGTAAGTATACCGGTAAACCTGAGGACTATGCTCACCCAGGCTGGTACTATGATGAGTATGGAAACGCTACCCAGATTGACGTGGCTGACTGGCAGGATGAAATCTTCCAGACTGCTTTCCAGCATGATTATAACCTCAGCGTGAGCGGTGGTGATGACAAGGGCTACTATTCTTTCTCTGGCAACTATGCTAAGCAGGATGGTACCATCAAGAACTCTGGCTATGAGCGTTATGCTCTCCGTGCCAACATCGCTCGCCATATCTACAGTTGGTTGGAGATTGGTACAAACCAGAGCTTTACCAGCAGCACTACCAACTTTGCCAATACTTTGAGTTACAATACGGGTGTGGTACGTTCTGCTTTGCTGTTCCCTCCAACGTATGGTCCTAACACTGATACTACTCAGATGGATGACCTCAACTGGTTGGCAGCCAATCCTTCTGCCTATGTAAATAGTGCCAAGGATGAGTTGCATAGCATCAACTATTTCAGTAGTTCTTTCGTAGAGATTAAGTTGTTCCCATTCTTGAAGTTCCGTCAGAACTTGGGTCTCTCTTACAATGATTCTCATCGTGGCAGCTACTACGATCGTCATACTCAGGAGGGTAAGGCTCCAACCAATGGTAAGGCCAGCCGTGCTACCAATATCTGGAAGAGTTTGACAGCTGAGTCTTTGTTGACATTCGATTATACTTTGGCAAAGGTTCATAAGTTTAATGCCGTTGCAGGTTTCACCGTGGAGAGTGCTTCTTGGGACAATAGCTCAATCTTGGCATCTAACTTCCCTGATGACTTGACCAAGGACAATGACTTGAGTCGTGCTCTTGATAAGGCAACACTTGCCAGTGATAAGGGTACTCAGCGCTTGGCTTCATTCTTGGGTCGTATCAACTATACCTTGATGGACAAGTACCTCTTCACTGCCAGTGTACGTACCGATGGTTCATCTAAGTTTACTGACAAGAACAAGTGGGCTACCTTCCTTTCTGGAGCTTTCGCTTGGCGTGCTTCTGAGGAGAAGTTTATCAAGGACTTGAATATCTTCTCTAACTTGAAGTTCCGTCTCTCTTATGGTGAGACAGGTAATCAGGGTATCGGTTCATATCGTACCTTGCCACAGCTTGGTGTAGCCAACTATCCATTTAACGGTAGCATCCAGAGCGGTTCCGCTATGGTTTCTTGGCGTGGTCCGGTAGATACTGATATCAAGTGGGAGACTACTGCTCAGTATAACCTCGGTGTTGACTTCGGATGGTTCAACAACCGTTTGACTTTCACCGCAGATTACTATTATAAGAAGACCCGCGACTTGTTGCAGGAGGTAAAGATACCTTCTTCTACAGGTTTCTCTAACAAGTTGACCAACTCGGGTAATGTAACCAACAAGGGTCTTGAGTTGACATTGGGTATTACTCCTATTGACAGCCACGACTGGCATTGGAACATCAACGCCAATATGGCATTCAACAAGAATGAGATTGGCGGTTTGAATGGCGACCAGTATGCCAACACCTTGTGGTATGGCGCAGACAACGTGTTCATCCAGCGCAATGGTTGTCCTATTGGTGCTATCTATGGTTATGTAGAGGATGGCTTCTATAACAATGAGGCAGCCGTACGTGCAGATCCTCAGTACACATTTGCCAGCGATGCTACCGCGAAATCAAAGATTGGTGAAATCCGTTATCTTGACCTCAATGGTGATGGCAAGATCACAGAGGCAGACCGTACTATCATCGGTGATACCAACCCTGATTACACATGGGGTTTGACCAACAACTTGACATGGAAGGATCTTACCCTCAGCTTCATGATCCAGGGCTCACATGGCAACGACATCTTCAATGGTAACTTGCAGGATGTCAAGTTGGGCAATATCGGTAACATCCCTGTAGATGCATACAACTCTCGTTGGCAGGCAGATAGCTACGAGAACGCTAAGTGGCCTAAGGCTTCTTCTGGCTATGAGCGTAACTTCCTGGTAAGTAATCGCTATGTAGAGGATGGTAGCTACATCAAGCTCAAGAACATCAGCCTCACTTACAACTGGAATCATCCATTCAAGAGTGTAGGTTTGGAGCGCTTGCAGTTCACCTTCACAGCAACCAACGTATTTACCATCACTGACTATAGCTGGTATGACCCAGACGTGAACGCTTTTGGTAGCGACTCATCTCGTCGTGGTGTGGATATCTACTCATATCCATCAGCTCGCACCTTCTCATTCGGTGTTAATGCTACATTCTAATAGATACACATTATATATATAAAGATAGAATAATTATGAGAATAAATAAATATATATTGTCAGCTTGTTTGCTGGGTTGTGGAGCGATGGTTACCACTTCCTGCAACGATTTTTTGACAGAAAAGCCAGAGAGCATGATTGGTCCCGACAATGTCGGTGATTCCAAGGAGGCTGTTGATACTTGGGTGACAGGTGTTTATAGCAACTGGCTTTACGATATGTTCTGTTGGGGTGAGTTCCCTAAGGTATTGGAACTCGATGCCGACTACATTTCCGGTCCAGACTGGCTGTTTGGTACTCTGGGTGCCGGTAACTTCCAGGCAGAGTCTGCTTTGGACAAGATGTGGAAGGGTCCTTACAACTTGATCAATGATGCCAACATTGCCGTTCGTTATATCTCAGCCATGAGTAATGTGAGCGAGGATTATAAGAACAATGCCATCGGCGAGTGCTACTTCCAGGAAGCTTTTGCTTACTTCCTCTTGGTTCGTGCATACGGTCCTATCCCTTATATGGCAGAGGATGTAAGTGCCAGCGGTGAGTTCATGCATAGCCGCCGTCCGGTGAAGGAAATTTACGGTCACATCATCGATTTGCTGACCAAGGCTTCTGACCTGATGTACCATCGTGATAACAGCAAGTATCAGGAGGGTCATGTCAATGCCGGTTCTGCTGCAGGCTTGTTGGCAAAGGTATATGCTACCATGGCTTCTGCTGCCATGCCAGCAGGTACTGAGGTGAATGTTCGCACAGGTGAGCCTTTCCGTACCGTTACGGAGAATGGTAAGGAATACAAGCTCTATCGTACTTCTGCTACAGAGACTTTCAGGAAGGAAGTGGTTGATGGCTATCAGGATATGGATCCACACGAGCTTTATACCGAGGCTGCCAAGTGGGCAAAGAAGGTAATAGATGGTGAGTTTGGACCTTATGAGTTGAGTAAGTATGAGAACCTCTGGTCTCGCAATCATCGCACAGATTCAGAGATGATGTGGGGCGTACGTTCTGCCATTTCTTCGGCTTCTGACAACTATCGTACCAATGTACATACCACCTACTCAGGTTATAAGGAGAGTGCTGGTAGCGAGTTCCTTACTGCTGGTGGATGGGTAGGCTGTACCAATGCATGGTATCAGCTTTTCGACGACCAGGACTTGCGTATCGTGAAGGGTGTACGTCACACATGGAGATATTATTATCAGGAAGAGTATAACGGATGCTTCTATTATCCACAGTCTTGGTGTGAGAAGATTACCGGTAATGATGTTTACGGCAACTATGTACGTGAACCGGATGCAGAGTACAAGAATACGGGTATGGCATACCAGTACAACCAGGGCTACGAGTGTTTGGCATTCACCACCAAGTATGATGATTGTGAGAACGATGCTTTGGAGTATCCAGACAGTTACTGGCCATTCCTGCGCTATGCTGATGTACTCCTGATCTATGCTGAGGCACAGACCGAGTTAGGCAAACTGGAAGAGGCAATGAAGTATCTCAATATGGTTCGCAAGCGCTCAAATGCTACCTTGATGACTGCCGTTTCCAGTCAGACAGGTTTGCGCAGCAGTATCTTGGAAGAGCGTGCCAAGGAGTTTGCTTGCGAGGGTGACCGTCGCTGGGATTTGATTCGTTGGGGTATTTACCTTCAGGCTATGAATGCTATTGGTGGTCGTGACGAGGCCAACATCAACAAGGCGCGTATTGAGCGCAATTTGCTGTATCCTATTCCAGCTGATGAGATTAATGTTAACGATAGCATTTCAAGTAATAACCCAGGTTGGAACTAATGTTTAATTCTTTAATGAGAATAACAATGAAAATGAATATTAAAAATATAGGTTTCTCTGCCATGGCACTTTTGGCATTGGTTTCTTGCAGCGACGTGGTAGATTACTCTGTGCCTGATAGAACAAGTAATCATGGCGCACCTGTCATCAGCAATATTTATGATGTGCAGGATACTGGCTTTGTTGCTCCTCTCTCTGGTGGTGCCCTGAATCAGATGATTCACATTAAGGGTCAGAATTTGGCACAGGTTAAGAAGATTCGCTTCAATGATGTAGATGTGGATGTGCGCCAGGTTTATGCTACGACAACTGATGCATGGGTTAAGATTCCACGCGTTATCCCTACAGTTCAGAACGACGAACTCGTTTATGTTACTAATGAGGATTCTGTGAAGATGACTTTCCCTGTTGCAATTCCTAGTGTAAGCATTGAGGGATTGAAGAACGAGTTCGCTCTTCAGGGCAACCAGGTTCAGCTCAATAGCGACTATATGGATCTCTATGGATTCAATGATACCACAGAGACAAGCCCTGCTACTGTTTATATCGAGAATGTGGAGGCTGGTTACAAGCAGGTGCTTCATTGCGACTCTTGTACAGAGGATTTTACAAGTATTGTGATTCCTGAGGATTGCCCAGACAATTCCCTTATCCACTTTGCTTGGCATGAGATTTCTGGTGACAAGACAGCTACCATTCCTTATCGTATGACGAATAACTTGATGTTTGATTTCGCTAGTGACGACTTAAGTTGCTGGAATGACTGGGGAAAGGGACTTGTTACGGATGGTACCAATAGTGGCGACCCGGCATCTTTGGGCTATAGCTATTTACGCATCAAGGGTTCTTTTGCTGCTTGGTCATGGAACAGTACTGGCTTTGGTCGCAACTGGCGTTGGCTGGATGCATCTGCTCACCCAGAGAACTATGTGTTGAAGTTTGAGGTTTGCACCAATTCTTCTAATCCATTCAATAACTATGGTGACAATGGTGCCAGCGGTACCAAGAACGGTGGTTACAACTTCACTCTCCAGGCAGGAGGTGATGGCCGTTGCCAGTTCGACCCTGTTTCTATGGGCATTAGCAATACTTATGGTAATTGGGTTACAGTTTCTTTACCTCTTACTGATGTTCTCCATGGAGGTAGCTTGCCTACAGAGCCAGACCAGTGGATGGCTCTTGAGATGGTGCTGCAGCCAAATACAGCGGATGCCTGGAATGTAGACCATAGCTTTGGTCAGTTCCGTATTGAACCAAAACAATATTAAAGATTATTAGATTATGAAGAAGATATTTTTCATGTTTGCAGCTATGTTGGCTTCTGCCGCATTCGTTGCATGCTCCGACAATGATACCGATTATTTGCCAGCTCGTCAGTATACTGACCAGACTACACCTTCGGTTGTGTCGGTATCTCCTGAGGATGGAGCTTCTGAACTCGATACCTTCGTTAATGTGGTTGTCACATACGATGAGCCTGTATACGCAGCTCCTAACACGACGATTAAAGTATATACCGATGACTCCACCTTTTATTATGTGGATGATACCCTTTCTTATACCGAGGGTAATCAGTTGATCATTCCTTTGCATGCAAAGGCTGCTCAGAACTATAAGATTCAGATTATGAAGCCTTCGGTGCGTGACAGTTCGTATAATTTCGCTTCTGAGTATACATTCAGTTTCTCTACCCGTGCTTACAACAACTGGGATGCAGAACTGTTTGACATTACTCCTGACTTGTGTAACGCAAATGCAACAGAGGCAACCAAGAAGCTCTATGCTTACCTGGTCGAGAATTTCGGAAAGAAGACCCTTGCCGGTGCGATGGCTAATGTAAACTGGAACACGGAGAATGCAGAGAAGATGTATGAGCTGACAGGCAAGTATCCTGCACTCAACTGCTTCGACTTCGTTCACTTCAACAACAGTAAGCCATTGAGCAGTTCTACTTGGATTGACTATACCAACACAAGTGTAGTGGAGGACTGGTACAACAACAATGGTATTGTAGAATGCATGTGGCACTGGAATGTTCCTGCATCTGAGGATAAGATTAATGATGTTTCTTCTTATACTTTCTATGCAGAGAAGACCTCTTTCACCTGTAAACGAGCTGTTAAAAAAGGTACCTGGGAGAATGATCGCGTAAAGCGCGACTTGAATGTCATTGCCGATTATCTCCTGGCTCTTCAGGCTAAGGGTATCCCTGTTATCTGGCGTCCTCTCCACGAGGCTCGTGGTAACTATGGCAAGTGGGGTGATTCCGGCAAGCCTTGGTTCTGGTGGGGATCTAATGGTCCTGTCCAGTTCAAGAAACTTTGGAAACTGATGTACGATACCTTCAAGGAGAAGGGCGTGAACAATCTGATTTGGGTATGGACTTCTGAAGGTTACTATCAGGATGAGAATGACAAGACCATCACCAATGATATGGCGTGGTATCCAGGAGATGAGTATGTAGATATCATCGCACGTGATTACTACTGCAAGAACCTGAATACATCCTATCATTCATCTCTGGCTCAGGAGTATGAGGAGCTTCGCAAGATTACCAATGGTAAGAAGCTGATTACACTGGCAGAGTGTGATGCCATTCCTTCTATCGAGAATATGTTCACCGATGGAGCGATGTGGAGTTGGACCATGCCTTGGTGTGGCAAGGATGGTGATGGAATCGATTACTTCAACAGTGTATATAACACTTCAAGTTTCATGAAGGATTTCTTCAATAACAAGAATGTGATTACACGTGATCAGGTTCCAAGTTTCAAGTAATAGCTTGAACGAATCAATCATGTTTTAAATAATAAGGTGGCAAATCCCATTTAAAAATGGCTTGCCACCTTTTTTAATGACTACTTTTTAGGAAATTTAAAGATAGAATAATGCTTTTTTTTATACTTTGCAAAGAAAGTGTAATCATTTAGCAAAATAGTACAAGGGTTATAGAAAGAATTGTGCTAACTTTGCAACCGTAAAACAGAATGTTTAACTAACAAGATTAACAACGACAATATGAATCATCGAATTGCAAATGTTTTTAGGTTAATAATTATAGGTGTTCTGATGAGTGTGCTGGGGACTTCAAGCCTCAGCGCACAAATCAGAGGAAACAACATCGTGGTAACGGTAACTCCCGATCATCAGGACTGGAATTATCGGGTAGGCGAGAAGGCTAACTTCACGGTGAATGTGAGAAAGAGCGGTACGCTACTCAATCAGGTGAAGGTAGATTACGAAGCCGGACCGGCAATGTTTCCGGAGGTGAAGAAAAGTACCACTCTCAAGGACGGAACCATGAAATGGTGCGGCAGTCTGAACAGACCGGGCTTCTACCGCCTCAAGGTTATCGCTCATGTTGATGGCAAGGATTACGAGGGACTTTGCACGGCAGGTTTCTCTCCTGAGAAGATCCAGCCTTTCGCACAGGAACCTAAGGATTTCGATGCTTTCTGGAAGAAGGCACTGGATGAGGCAAGACAGAATGACCTCAATCCTACCAAGGTGCTTCTGCCTGAGCGTTGTACCAAGGATAAGAATGTATATGAAATCAGTTATAACAACAACCGATGGGGCTCTAAGATGTATGGCATCCTGAGTGTACCGGTAAAAATAGGTAAGTATCCGGCTTTGCTCCGTGTACCTGGTGCGGGTGTACGCCCTTATGCCGGCGATACTTATACGGCTCCTGCTGAGTGCATCGTACTGGAAATCGGTATTCACGGTGTTCCTGTTACCATGCAGCAGAAAATTTATGATGATCTTGCCAATGGCGAGCTGAAAGGTTACTGGGATACCAATCTCGAGAATCCTTATCGCAATGCTTACAGACGGGTAGTAACCGGTGCTGTTCGTGGCGTGGATTATATCGCTTCGCTCCCTGAGTGGAACGGAAAGACTATCGGTGTAACGGGTTCATCACAGGGTGGATTCCTTTCCATCGCTGTGGCAGCTCTCGATAAGCGTATCACTTTCCTGGCTCCTGTTCATGATGCCATGTGTGATTATGAAGCTGAGATTCACGGAGTTGCAGGAGGCTGGCCTCACTACTTCTATAAGGAAGACAAGGCACAGGGGGCTGCATGGAAAGAGCAGAAACTTACGGATTTGGAAAAGGCAAGACTCGAAGGTGCACGCTATTATGATGGCGTCAACTTCGCCCGTCGTATCACCGTTCCTGGCTGGTATAGCTTCGGATATAATGATGAGGTGGTTCCCCCAACTTCGTCTTACGGACTTTATAATTCGGTAAAAGCGCCAAAGACATTGAGTCTGTATCAGATGACTGGTCATTACTGGTATCAGGAGCAGTGGGATGAATGGCAGGCTTGGATTATTCAGCAATTAAAGAAATAGATATATGATAGGAAAAAGAATTTTGATTGGTGCAGCTTGCCTCATGGCGATGCAAGGAGCAATGGCACAGGTTGATGGCGTTACGGGCGCATCAGTCCAGACTGCCAATACTCCCTGCTGCAAGGGTAAAAAGCAATGTTGCAATACTCCGGCAGAGCAACTGAAGGTCAGACTGCAGAAATTACTGAACAAGGGAATCATGCTCGGTCATCAGGATGATCCGGTGTATGGTACTACTTGGAAATGGGATGAAGGAAAGAGCGATGTATTCCTCACTACAGGTGATTATCCTGCTGTGATGGGCTTCGATCTTGGAAAAATAGAGTTGGACAGCAAGGAAAACCTCGATGGCGTGTCTTTCGATCGTATGCGAAAAGAGATCATTGCCCAAAATGAGAGAGGAGGCATCGTCACATTGAGTTGGCATCCTTGGAATCCGGTTACTGGCGAGAATGCCTGGGATCCGAAAGGTGATGCTGTAGCTGCTGTCCTGGATGGAGGCGCCCAGCAACAGAAGTTCGATGGATGGCTCAAGAAGGTTTCCGATTTCATCCTTTCTTTGAAGACAAACGATGGTAAACTGGTTCCTGTCATCTTCCGACCATGGCATGAAATGAATGGCGGATGGTTCTGGTGGGGCGTAAACAGTTGCACTCCTGCACAATATAACCAACTATACGTAAAAACCCTAGATATACTTACTAAAGCAGGGTGCAACAACATCGTTTGGGCTTGGTCACCTAATCTCGGCAGCGAGAAGACAATAGAGAAGTTCCTGGAGCGATTCCCAGGTGAGAAGTATGTGGATATGGTGGGTGTTGACGTCTACGAGTTCGACAACAACGATGCCAACTATCAGCAGAACCTTGCTGCTACGCTCGATGTACTGATAGAAGCTGCCAAGAAGGTGGGCAAGATTCCTGCCCTCACCGAAACGGGTTGCCGCGGTATCGCCAGCAAGAAAGACTGGTTTACGCAAACCCTCTGGCCTGTACTTCAGAAGTATCAGTTGAGTTATGTCCTCTTCTGGCGTAATGCCTGGGATAAACCTGAGGAAGAGGCTTACCTCCCTGGTGTCGGTGATGGCGATATCGTCAAAGATTTCAATAAGTTCAAGAAGGAAAAGAAAGTTCTCTTCGCAAAAGAGGTTTTAAAGGTTAAATAAATGTTGAATGTTGAATGTTGAATGTTGAATTGGCATTAGTCCAATGTGCATTTTATACTCAACATTCATCACTCAACATTCAACATTCAACACTCAACATTCAACATTAATATAAAACAAAAAATGACAACATTTCAAGACAAAGTGAAAGCACTTCGCGCTCATCATGAGGAATTGTTGAGCCGTAAGAATGAACCGGTAGAGTGGGGAAATGGTATCTACGAGAAGTATAAGAACCCAATCCTCACAGCAGAACATACTCCATTAGAGTGGCGTTACGACTTCGATGAGAAGAGCAACCCTTATCTGATGCAGCGCATCATGATGAATGCTACGCTCAATTCGGGTGCCATCAAGTGGAATGGTAAGTATCTCCTCGTTGTACGTGTGGAGGGTGCTGACCGCAAGAGTTTCTTTGCCGTAGCAGAGAGTCCTAATGGTGTTGACAACTTCCGTTTCTGGGATGAGCCTATCACCATGCCTGAGGATGTTGTTCCTGCTACCAACATCTATGATATGCGACTCACAGCTCATGAGGATGGTTATATCTATGGCGTGTTCTGTGCTGAGCGTCATGATGATGCACAGCCTGGCGACCTCAGTGCTGCTACTGCTACTGCAGCCATCGCCCGTACCAAGGACCTGGTAAACTGGGAGCGTCTTCCTGATCTGAAGACCAAGAGCCAGCAGCGCAATGTGGTTCTCCATCCGGAGTTCGTTGATGGCAAGTATGCTTTCTATACCCGTCCACAGGATGGTTTCATCGATACAGGTTCTGGTGGTGGTATCGGTTGGGCTCTTGTTGATGATATCACTCATGCCGAAATCAAGGAAGAGAAGATCATCAATGCCCGTCACTATCATACCATCCAGGAGGTGAAGAACGGTGAGGGACCTCATCCTATCAAGACTGATAAGGGCTGGTTGCATCTGGCTCACGGTGTTCGTGGCTGTGCCAGCGGTCTCCGCTATGTACTCTATATGTATATGACTTCTCTTGAGGATCCTACAGAGGTAATAGCAGAACCAGGTGGATACCTGCTCGTACCGGAAGGTCCTGAGTATATCGGTGATGTGATGAACGTAGTCTTCGCCAACGGCTGGATTGCAGATGAGGATGGTAAGGTATTCATCTATTATGCTTCTTCTGATACCCGCATGCATGTGGCAACTTCTACCATCGACCGATTGGTAGACTACTGCATGAACACACCAAAGGATGATTATCGCACTCAGTTCTCAGTAGAGAAGATCAAGGCTTTGGTAGCAAAAAACAAACAGACTTTAAGTAAATAGTTTCAGGTATTAAGATTGTAGGGATTCGTACTCTTCATCCGTATTATTGTATATGAATGAGGGGCGAATCCCTCTTTTTGGTAGTTAAAAGTTAATAGTTGATAGCGGCTTCGCTGTATAGCAAGATTGCTGAGGTAGTTTTTGCTATAAACTATAAATTGTAAATTATAAACTAAAATAAAATGGCTCGTTTAAAAGAAAAAATAGCTTATGCATTGGGTGATGCCGCTGCGGGTGGTATTGTATGGAAGGTGATGTCTATCGCTTTTCCTCTGTTTTTTACAAATGTCTTCGGACTCTCGTTTGCGGATGCGGCAGTACTGATGCTCGTAGCCCGCATGTTCGATGTGGTTACTGACCCGCTGATGGGTACTCTTGCCGACCGTACCCAGAGCCGTTTCGGCACCTACCGTCCTTGGCTCATCTATGGTGCCATTCCTTTCGGATTGATATTCGCCCTCTTGCTCTATACACCAGACTTCGGTCCTGTGGGCAAGCGAATCTATGCTTACGCCCTCTATCTGCTGATGATGGCGGTATATACTATGGTGAATGTGCCTTACGGCTCATTGCTCGGTGTGATGACCGAGGATGATGATGAGAAGAACCAGTTCTCTTCTTTCCGTATGGTGGGTGCTTATGCCATGGGATTCGTCACCCTGCTTTCTTTCCCTTATCTCCAGAAGATGGTAGGTGGTTCTGCCGCTCATCAGTATGCTGTCATTGGTGCCGTGCTCGGTATTATTGCAGCTGTTATGACATTGGCTTGCGGACTCCTTACCAAGGAACGTCTGAAGCCGAAGCGTGCTGAGAAGTTCTCTTTCCAGCAGTTTGCCGACCTCGTTCACAACAAGGCTTGGCTCTATATGACAGCCATTGCCGTGTGTACCAACTTCTTCAACGGATTCCGCTATGCCGTTGCTGGCTATATGTTCGATTACTGTCTGCATGGCAATGTAACCATCGAGGGATTGATTATCAACTATACCGTTTTCATGGCATTCGGTGAAGTAACCTGTATGATTTTCGGCGGTGTATCTCCTTGGTTCACCCGTCTGGTAGGCAGCAAGCGCATGGCATTCTTCTGGGCTGCAGCACTCTGTCTGGTACTCTCGGTTGTCTTCTTCTTCATCCCGATGGATCCATCGTATATCTGGGTAATGATAGCCATCGTTATCCTTACCTCTATGGGTATCGGTATCTATTCGCCATTGATGTGGTCAATGTATGCCGATGTAGCCGACTACCATACCGAGCATTTCGGAACATCAGCTACGGGTCTTATCTTCTCTTCCGGTACGATGAGCCAGAAGTTTGGTACAGCCATTTCCGGTTCTCTCATCGCCCTCTTCCTGGGCTGGGCAGGTGCTAACATGATAACAGATAAGATGGGTAATACGATGATCGACCCAGCCAGTGTCACCGACTCTGTGCTTACGATGGTATGGTCATTGTTCTCACTCTTCCCAGCCGTCATCGCCTTCCTGCTGATGGTGCTTGCCTGGAAGTTCCCTATCCGCAAATAACTGTTTTAACATAACTAATAATCACTATAAAGAATGGAAAAATGGAAAATCTTAAAGAAACGATGCGGGATGTTCTGGAGAACAACATCCTCAGCTATTGGCTAACGAAAGTGAAAGATGAAGAAAACGGTGGCTTTTACGGACGTGTAGACGGTAACGACCAGGTACATCCTGTAGCCGAGAAGGGAGCGGTGATGAATGCCCGTATCCTCTGGGCGTTTTCTGCTGCCTATCGTGTCTTAAAGAAGCCGGAGTATCTTGAGGCTGCCACCCGTGCCAAGGATTATGTGCGCGATTATTTCCTCGACAGGGAATATGGCGGCATCTACTGGAGTGTTGACTATCAGGGTAATCCGCTCGATACCAAGAAGCAGACTTACGCCATCGGCTTTGCCATCTATGGTTTCTCGGAGTATGCCCGTGCAACAGGTGACAAGGAGGCGTTGGATATCGCCATCTCCCTGTATCATGACATAGAGAAGCATGCCTTTGATGCCAAGAACAACGGATATATCGAGGCTTTGACCCGTGAGTGGAATCCGATTGCAGACATGCGTCTCTCTGATAAGGATGAGAATGGTTCCCGTACGATGAATACCCATCTGCATATCATCGAGCCATATACCAATCTTTATCGTGTATGGAAGACTCCGGAACTGGAGAAGAGCATCCGTAATCTGCTCGACATCTTCACCGATAAGCTTCTGAACAAGGAGACTTTTCATCTCGACCTCTTCTTCAATGACGAGTGGGAGGGCAAGCGCAACATCGAGAGTTACGGTCATGATATCGAGGCTTCCTGGCTGCTCCACGAAACCGCGCTGGTTTTGGACGATAAGATATTGCTGCATAAGATAGAGCACATCATCCGTCGTATAGCCGATGCTGCAGATGAAGGCTTACGTCCGGATGGCAGTATGGTTTACGAGCATTGGAAAGATGGAGATAAGTATGATCTCCAGCGCCAGTGGTGGGTGCAGTGCGAGAACATCATCGGACATATCGACCTCTATCAGTATTTCCGTACCGAAGAACATCTCCAGACTGCCATCGCCTGCTGGAACTATGTAGCCAAGCATCTGCTGGATAACAAGAACGGTGAGTGGCACTGGGCTATACTGGAAGATGGTACGGTGAACAAGGAGGATGATAAGGCGGGTTTCTGGAAATGTCCTTACCACAACTCCCGTATGTGTCTCGAACTCATCGAACGTGACTATTAAAATACAGCTCCCCTGCAAGGCAGGAATAGAATACAAAAATCCAAGCAAATCATATATTTGCTTGGATTTTTTTGTTTATCCCGATTTTTTATTGTACTTTTGCAGCCAATGTAGAATTGAGGGTGGTATCGCATCAAAAATTCAACATTCAACATTCAACATTAAACATTAAAAATAAATGTATATAGCAATAGCAGGAAATATCGGTAGTGGAAAGACAACACTCACCAAGATGCTTTCTAAACATTATGGATGGAAACAGTACTTGGAGCCCGTGGCTGAAAACCCCTATATCGATGACTATTACAAGGATATCTCGCGATGGGCACTCAATATGGAGGTATTCTATCTGAAGCAGCGATTCAAGAATCTGCTGGAAATCCAACACAGTAAAGAGACGGTCATCCAGGACCGCACCATCTTTGAGGGTGTTTATGTCTTTGCGGCCAACAACCGGAAGATGGGCAACATGGACCAGCGCGACTACGAGACTTATATGGAGCTCTTCGAGTCGATGATGGAAGTGGTGGAGATGCCTGAACTGATGATTTATCTCCGTTCTTCAGTTCCTCACCTCGTGAAGAATATCCAGAAGCGCGGCCGTGATTATGAGCAGAAGATGCCTCTGGATTATCTGGAAGGTATTAACAATCTTTACGAAGATTTCATCATGAATAAGTATAAGGGCAAGGTGCTTATCGTAGAAGTTGATAATCTCGATTTCGAGCACAATCCCAAGCAGTTTGGTGAAATCATAGATAAGATAGATGCCAAGCTCTTCGGGCTGTTCTCTTAAAGGTAAAAAAGTAAAAAGGTAAAAAAAATGCATATAGCAATAGCAGGAAATATAGGTAGCGGCAAGACAACATTAACCAAGATGCTTGCCAAGAGATATGGCTGGAAAGCTAATTTCGAGCCGGTAGATAATAATCCATATCTGGCTGATTATTACAAGGATATGGAACGTTGGTCGTTTAATCTTCAGATTTACTTCCTGAACAAGCGATTCCATGATATTGTGGAGATTTCCCGTTCAGAGCAGACCATCGTACAGGATAGAACCATCTTTGAGGATGCGCGTATCTTTGCGCCTAATCTTCATGATATCGGTATGATGAGCGACAGGGATTTCAAGAACTATACCGATCTCTTTGATCTGATGATCAGTCTGGTGAAACTCCCAGACCTGATGATATATATCAAGAGCAGCATTCCTACGCTCGTGAAGCATATCGAGAAGCGTGGCCGTGATTTCGAGAAGAGCATCCGCATCGATTACCTCCAGGGCTTGAACAAGCGTTATGAGGATTGGATCAAGGATTATAAAGGTCGCCTCATCATCATTGATGGTGATAATCTGGAGTTTGGAGAGAATCCGGAAGACTTCCGAAAGGTTACTGACCTGATAGATGCTGAGCTCTTCGGCCTGTTTGCTGAAAAGGGAGTTTAAAGGTAAAAAGGTAAAAGGGTAAAAAGGTAAAAAGGTAAAAAGGTAAAAGGGTAAAAAGGTAAAAAGAACCTTAACCCCCTTTCGCCCCCCGTTCCTAGCGATTCCATCGCTAGTCCCCCAAGTCCTTATCATAAAGGTAAAAAGCGCAACCCCGCTAGGCGTCAAAGGAGGAACGCCTGGCGGGGTTGCGTTTTATGGTTGTACAGCTAAAAGGTATATGGTTGTACAGCTAAAAGGTATATGCTTGTACAACCAAAAGGTATATGGTTGTACAGCTAAAAGGTTTATGCTTGTACAACTAAAAGGTTTATGGTTGTACAACTAAAGGGTTTATGGTTGTACAACTAAAGGGTTTATAGTTGTACGACTAAAGGGTTTATGGTTGTACGACTAAAAGGTTTATGGTTGTACAACTAAAGGGTTTATGGTTGTACGACTATAAGGGTTGTAGTTGTACGATTAAAAGGTATTGTCACTAGGCTCGGCAGAGCTGCTGACTGCAGTCGGCAGAGCTGCTGAGCCTAGTGGCAACCTTCGAGAAACAGTCTCCTTCAACTCGAAAAGCAGTCTCCTAAAACTAAAAGAGACGTCTCTTTGAACCCAAAGAAACGTCTCCTTTCGCTTATTCAATCATATCCTTTCGCTTATTCAAACATCTGAATACGCTTATTCAATCATCTCCTTTTGCTTATTCAAACATCTCCTTCTGCTTATTCAAACATCTGAATTCGCCAGCAGAACTATCTCCTTCCTCCGGAAGAGCCGGGAGCTTTATAGAACTTACCTTTCTGGCGGGAGATGAAGATGCCGCCTCTGGCTGAGGTCTTATCTACTTGCTGGCCATTGAGATTATAGATAATCTCTTTCTCATCCTTCTTATGAAGGGTAGGAGAGGCGATGAAAGTTGTACCAGAAGCAATGGAGAAACGGATGGAATGCTTGCCGAATGCCAGATTATCCTGGTTGTTCTGGCTTACCATCTCTTTTGGCAACCAGGCTCTGTTAGCTGCCAGCGTAGAACCGGTATACTTGTAGAAACCGATACCCCAGGTACTTTTGTATGACAAAACGTAACCCTTGTTGTTCTCAACAGGAATCGCTTCATACTTCGGATTAGTTGTCGAATTTACTCTTGGTTGCTGTTGCATCCAGGTCAATTTTCACATCCATTCGATAAGTTTCTTCCGTTTCGTCAGCTTTTATCTCAAGCTGCGTAACGAGAATACCTGCCGTTTTCTGATAGTTGATGGTTGGGGCATCATTGTCTTTGGTGAAATTCCAGGTAGCCGTAGCTTCCGGTGATGTTCCTGATGCATGCTCACCTGCATTGAAAGTAATGTGGTAGGTTTTATCCTTTTCCGGTTCTCCGTTTACCCGGATGCCGTTATAATCAAAGTATACATTTCCCTTGTTTCCTGTAGCAATGTTGGTAGCGGCATCCTGTGCCCACGCACTCCCCATCCATCCCGTCATCATGAGGAGGATGAGGGAACGGAGCCATTTGCCGGTTGATATCTTATTCTTTCTATTCATATCTTTCTGTTATTTTACCATGATTTTTCTGTTTCCGAAGATGTAGATGCCGTCAGGGAAACCACTATAGGTGGCGGTGCCAGGACGTACATCCAAGATGCGATAAAGCTGACCGGTGGTTGAGAATACCTGCAACTGGGTGGAGTAGGTGCTCTCTATGCGTACACGATGAGCTCCGATAGGGCGGATGAAGAGTGATTCGCCGGTTGGTGTATCATCGTTACCATTCACGTCAGATTCTATCTTCTCGATACCCGTGGTTTCGGCAATGCGAATCACGGATGGAGCATCAGTAGAACGGGTTCTGGCATTTGTCATCAATGTTGTCATATAGGTGCGGAATGGCATTACGGTTTGGAGGGTAGACGCATCATCAAATGCAGTACCCACGGCGTTCATACCATAGATGGTTCCGTTGGCTACCTTGGTGGCAGCAAAGCTACCTACATGATAATAACCGTTGTGCTGGGTTGTCATAGCCTGGGTGATAGGAATCACGATCGCCTTATCTGCCGGCTCGGTTTCGTTCTCATTACCGAAGGCATGGAAGGTAACGGTTTGCGAAGACTCGTTTGTATTCAAGATGTTGTTATAGAACTTACTTGAAAGGTCGAACTCGTAATAGTGGTAACCAGGGAAACGGACCAGATATGGGATTCCCTTGGTCAGCAACTGATAGTTCTTATACTCCTGCTGGTTGCTGTAGTATGGATTAGCATCCTTGTTATAGAAATGTTCTCCGTAGGTTGTTACAAAGAAGTTATTATTAAAGGTGTAATCCTTACTTTCTGCTCCCTCAGCCTGGAAGAGTCCTGCTGTTGTACCCGGACGCTGGAAGGTGGCTGTATTGTTTGTCGTGTTCACCTCTGTCAAACCGCGCAGCCAGTATTCATGATGCAGGTATTTATCACCATAGAAATGGGTGATTTCACCATTGAGCGATGCCATTACCTTTTGTGCGGTGAATGGCAGACAGATACCTTCCCAGGCTCCGGTAGCATCCTCAGCATAGTACATCGGCTTGCGAACATACCAGGCATGGTTGGTTACCGTGAATTGGATAGGGGCACAGAAGTCGTTGTTCTCACACTTGTCTCCCTCGCTGTTCTTACCCTCAGGGGTGCGTTCTACGAGGTGGAGGAGAGAGGTGGTATAGCCATCATCGGCATTATTCTTGAAAATATGATGTCCGTAGATGGTAGTCTCACTCGTGTTCTCCTTGTAGCCGAGTGCATTGTCTGCGATGTCGTAAGCCTCTGTATTGTTGTCGATGTCGTTGCCATTGGCAGCAGTATATACCAGGAGGTTCTGGCTTACTCCCTGCTGGATGCTTAGGTCGCTGAATACCTTGGCATTGTCATCTACCGGTGGGTAGAAGATGCCGTTCTGGTTGATGTCTGCCGCTTGTTTGAATCCCATGGCTGCCCCCTTGTCGTTCAGGCAGGTGAAGTCGATAGCCGTTGTTGTCGTCTGGTGTACGTAGGTACTCATGAGGCTGTTGGCATTGTTGCTGGCATTATAGTGGAATGCATCGAGCTTCGTGTCGCCATAGTAGCCGGCAGTACGATATATGCGGTTTCTCATATAGCTGTTCTGATGGGAAGCTATCTGGGAAGGACAGAGGTCTGGAACCTTCTGCAATGACTGTCCCCAGAAGATGAAGTCGTTCATCGGCTGACTTCCGTCTGCCTGGTTTCCGTCGAACAGTGGAACGTAGCTGACTGCGGATGCTGTACCCTGCGATGCCTTTCGAGCCGCATCGATAGCGTGACTCTGGTCGTGGCGGGTTTCGTTGCTGCCGTAGTTAGGCTGGTCACTGTCTGTACCTTTTCTCAGATAGGTGATACCCGTGTTGTTGCCGGTGATGGCATCTGTACGGTGGGCATACTGATAGTCGCCGTTGGCATAGTAATCGTAGACGTACTTCAATGCCTCCTTGTCTTGGGCATTCTTCATGTTGTTGTAGCGGGCACGCAGATAGTATTCGTTGAGGTCGTAGCCAACCTTGCCGTATCTGAAGTCGTCTGCCTTATAATGGGTATCAGCCTTGCCGTCCATGTGATAGACGATAGGCTGTATGCCCTTGTTATATTCGAAGCAGCAGTGGTAGGCACCCCCATTCTTGCAGCCCTCGGCAGCGATATTGCCGCTTTCCATACCGAGGTTATAGATGTTGCCCTGGTTCTCTTTGAGGAATGATTTGCCTTGAGCCAGACCCATGATGACATGTCCGTTTCCATGAAGAGTGCCGGCAAATATAGCATTGCTTCCATCGAAGTCGCTGGTCACGGTGATGTCGTTCTGCAGGATGAATTGGGCATTCTTTCCATATCGTTCCACCTTGCTTCCCGTACCGGTTCCGATGGTATCCACGAAGTTGATGAATGCCTTCAGGTCGCTGGCATCAGAGATATAGATGCGAGGTTCGGCAAACGTCTTGTCTTCCTTGGTACGCTGGATAGCCTCTGAAAGATGCAGGTTCACACCCTTCTGATGAGGATTCATGCGGTGGTAGTTGTGTACGGTAAACTGGCTGTCGTCTGCCATATCCACCGTAAAGATCTTATTCAGACCATTCATGGTGATACCCAGCTGTACGCCATATCCGTTCATGAAGTAGTAGGCTGGAATATCCAGATAGTCATTGGTCTTGTCATATACGCAGTCCTTGAAGAGTCCTTGTGCTTCGCTGCTTCCCTGCTTGTAGGTGTCGTAGCCTGTAGCCTTTTGGTTGATGTCCCATTCGGTAGCGTCTTCAAATACCCAGTTTCCCTTTTCGTTTTGCTTGCGCTTTCCTATGCGCCAGTAGTATCCGTTGGCAGAGAACGATTCGTCTGCCTCAATGGAAATCTGGTTTTTCCTGAGTCTGACCATCTCTCCCGGCAAGGCGCAGTTGTCAACAGTTATCTTACCGTTGATGTTAGGACCCTGCACATATTCTATAGTGAGATAGATGGTGTAAGTGTAGATTCGTTCTACCTCACAGTAGTAGTTGGATGATCCTGCTTTTACGTCTGTGATGTTGACAGGAGCATAGCCATCTTTGTTGTTGGCATCCTTTATATAGATTCTATCAGGGTATATCTTGGTGTATTCTCCAGCAATGCCGTTCTTGATATAATAAACAGTGCCGGCAGATAGCTTGGTTCCTGTTGTTACCTGTTTGTAATCATTGCCTTCTCGGATGAAGAAGTCGGATGAGGCCACCTTACTGATGATAGGCTTGTTGTTGGTCTCATCTGTATATTCTTCGTATGCACGTCCCTTCAGTACAACGGTGGCAAGACATTTTTCAGAGAGATGCTTCTTGAAATAGTCGGTTGTCGTATTGTTGACAGAGTCTGTCAGCTGGAATGAAATCTTGGCATCGCCATCTGTCAGTTTGGAAGGGAGCTTTTGGTTCACATAGTTCTCTTTATTGAATTTTCCGTTCATCGGCAATACAGCAGCGAATCCTTTGCCATCATATTCCTCTGAAGAAGAGGCACCGATGCAGAGCTGGTATTTGCCGGATACGTCCTGATTGTCCATATCCACATTGCCTTTTGTTCCGGCTTTCAGATAGTTGCGCTCTTCCAGGTCGCAGCTGTATTTAGTCTTATCTTCAGGATGTCCGCTGCGCATCTTCCAGCTCTGAATGGTTACAGGCTGGTTTGGCTTCAGTCCTGAGAGCACGGTGAGACCGTCCTTGTTGTCACTGAAGAAGGTCATCTTGTCCTTGTAGGTATAGCCAGTGATGTGGGCATTGTAATAGTAGTTAAAACCTGATACATACCAATAGTGAACATCAATCTTGTCATCCGGATTTGCTTGTCCTGCCTTATCCATACCATAGAATCCGGTAGGAAAGCAGTCGTCAACAACGAAGCGGTTCTGCTTGGCATCGTATGGGAAGACGAAGTTTCCGGTGGTTTCCAGGAAGTCTACCTTGTGTCCGCTTTCTCCCTCTGCCGTTGCCCGTTTATGCACATTGTCGGCATATACATAGCCGCCACCTTCGTCTTCACGAACGTCGATGAGGTTCATCTCCACTACGCCGTAGATAGGACCATAGAAAATACTGTCGATGACATTCTTCTTGCTGTCATCGTATAACTCCTGTACGTTCTGAATCTTGAGGGCATAGCCTGAGGCGATACCTATCATGTTCTTTGCCGTACCGTCATTGCGCTTCTGGAAGTTCTGGTCGTGTTTGTCGATGTAATTCTGTTTTACCTCCATATATGACTTGCCCTTGAAGTCGCCATCAGCAGGTACCATACCGGTATTGTTGCGCCATGGTTCTTTATCGGCATCGTCGAAAGGAACATTCGAAGTTACTGCTCCCACGTAGTGGATGTTGTTGGCAAGACCCATATAGTTGCGTGCACGCTTTGTGGATTTGTCCTGCAACTTGTTGTCGGTCAAGGTTATATTCTTGGCAAACATCTGGATTTCTCCCACTCGTGCTATTGAATATGGAGTCTTGTTGGTTAGGTTGGTGGCATAGTCGCGTGCTCCAAGTACGTTGAAGCAGTTATCCTCCAGTCGCAGGATGTCCATACGCTGGAAGGTATTGATAATCTTCGGATTGTTGATATTGGTTCCTGCAAAGCCGTAACCCGTCAGGTCGGCACTGCGGAAGCCGGCTGCATACGACTGGTGTCCGTCTCCGAAGATGCCACCTTCACTGTCGTAGGCATATATATTCTTGTCGGTCTCCGACTGATGTTCCGGCTTCTTATATCCGTCTCCATAGAAATAGTTGTCCTGGAGAGAGATGTAACGGTAGTTGCCGTCTTTGTCCATGTAATAGTAGCCGAAGAGGTCGGTACCTGTTGGTAATACGACCGACTGCATTTTCTGATGGGAGATGATGATATGGTCACGGTCAGATTCTGGTGCAGAATTGTCGGCAACCAGGATGGTGGTGTTACCGCCGAATCCTGTTGTGGTACCATTAGGCAGCTTAGCCAATTCATCCTGTCTTTCCGTGAAAACCTTGTCTATATTGTATTGACGAGTAAATTTCAGAACGGTAGAGTCGTTTGCCATGACAGAAGTACCCTGTGCCACGGAGTAACCGCCACCATAGATAGCTTCTCCAATCTTGATATTGATGTCGTTCCATGTAATAAGTGGTGAAGCCGGGGCTGTAGTGATAGTGGTGAAGTCATTCTCCTTCACGAAGTTCGTAACTCCCTGCTTGCCGATGATGGAAGCATAAACAGCCTGCGAAACCTTGTCACCACTGATGAGTCTGATGCTCTGCTTGATGGTTTCTGAGGCAAGGTTTGGCAGTATCTTTCCGTCCTTATCCTTATTCTCATGGTCAATATACAGGTTGTTCTTGTCGGTACGGTCCAGCAGATAGATGCCGGAATGCCCGTCATTTACCTGATAGTAAGTAGGGTAGCCCACCTTTACCTGGGTAGAACCATATACATAGCCAGAATAGGAACCGCCTGTTACCGAACGGAAGACGTGACCATTGAGGATATCCACATCGGTAAGTCCGATGACATTACCCTGCTGACCGCCACCATAGATGAAGTTGGCTGATACACCTGTAGCTCCGTTTACACCGCAAGGCAGGAACTTACCATCTTCTGGCTTAGGTTCAGAACATTTCATATCCTTACCCATGATGATGTGGGTATTACCGTAAACATAACTCTCCATACCATATCCGGCACCATAGATGTTGAGGCTGGAGTATTCCGGTTTGGTAGCCAGAGAATCGTTCGAATTTTCCAGTTTCTTCTTATCCTTACCGGCAAGCATGTCGCTCCGGAGATCGATGGTAACGTCGCCTCTCACGGTTCCCGTCTTGTAGCAGCCGCCGAATACGTTTCCTCCCACATAGGCATCGTTCTTCTCCTCTGGCTGGAACTTGTTCTTGATGGTGAGTTGGATGAAAGGATCGGTAGAGTAGGCACGTCCCAGTAGATAGCCACCCTCATGGCTCACCAGTCCTTTATAGTTGTAGTTGGCATTGTTGCAGCCACCCACAATCTTGTCGGTGATGGTGAGTCCCTCCGGGAAGATATAATTGATTACATTGCCCCTTGCATTTGGATAAATATTCATGTTGCCACGGTTTCCTCCGCAGCAGAAAGTCTTGATGGTACAGTCTTCCAGTCCTTCACCCGTCTGGGTTCCGTTCCATCGCAGTTCACCCTGGATATCTGTTTCCACTGGCTGGAAATACAGGTCGATGAGGTGAGGATATACGGTTGGTCGGTCTTCCAGCTTGGTAGGGAGATAGAGGGTACCGATATCCTTGTTCGAAGGATTGGAGAACCAGTCGATGGTATCGGCAAGGTTCAGTTCCTGTGTATAGTCCTCCACGTTTCCATTGAGTTTCTGGAACTTGTTCATGAAGTCATTGTCCTCTGATTTGGCGAAGAGTTCATCTCCGTTGCAACCCATGAAGACACGTCCGATGTTCACATGACTGCCAATGTTGATCTGGATGTTTCCCACCTTTTCTACAGCCTTGTTATCCTTGTCCTTCACCTTCAGAACGGTGGCAGAGTTTCCTCCTCCATAAACGTCACCGGCGATATTCACCTTTTCAGATGTAGAGTTACCCTTGATTTCGATGTTCACCTTGTTGGTGAGTGGTCGCCATGAATTGATGTTCACAATCTTAGCCGCATCGCTTGCCTCCTTGTAGGAAGGTATGAATTTTCTCATCGGTACGGTATATACCAGAGGAACGGTCTCTGAGTTTGGATCCTCCGGGTTCATAGGGTAATACTCGTTCACCGTCACCTTCTGGTTTTGGTTCTTGTCGAGTGCATACAGGTAGTTACCGTTTCCGGCTCCATATACATTCTGATAGATGTGTCCACCCAGAATCTTGATGTTGCTTCCTTCACCGCCATTGTCTCTGAATCCGTTTTCCTCTGCAGTTATGTTCACATAGCCCGAAACGTCGTTGCCGCCATAAACATTGCCATGGATATGGATGTCGGAATTGTTGAACTTGGAGGTGCCTGATGGACCACCCGTTGTACTGCCCGTTGTACTGTTGTCTGATCCGATGATGACATGGGTAGCTTCCTTTACGTCTCCCATGAAACCGCCACCGAAGATGTCACGGCAGTCGATAGCCTTGATGGTGACATTTGTTTCCTTGACAGAACTGTAGAAACCGCCACCAAACACACGGCGGCAGAATACGCCACCGGCTCCCGATATATTGGTACTGCCTTCTACGGTACCCGAATAGCCACCGCCCACGATGTCCATGTACGAGAAGTCGCTGTAGAAGTGTTCATGTTCCTTGCCTGGTTTCAGCTCAATGTCCTGGTGGTTGTTGGCATCTCTGCCCTGCATGTCGATGGTGATGTTGGTATTGCCCTTGACATAGGTCTTTTCACCAAAGCCGCCACCGAAGATACTGAAGTGAGGAGATCCCACCTTATTATATATCTCTTTCCATTCGTTTGTCTGGTAGAATTTCATTTTCTTCTTGTCCTGTCCCGGCTTCACCTCGGTGTTGTCATTCAGGAGACCCTTGGCAATCAAGATGTTGGTATTGTTGCCCACTTCGCAGGCTTCGTTGCCACCGGCATAGATGTTGTGGTTAATCTTGAACTTCAATGCCTGGTGGTTGTACTGTGGAGAGTAGATGATACCGTCAATGATGCTGGCTGGTCGCCATGAACGGGTTTCCGGATTCCAGTAAGAGGAGAGCAGAGCCTGTCCACCATTGATCATGATATTGGTATTGCCGGTTACGTCTGCCGAAGTCACGGTCAGGGTGTCGGTTCCGTTCACGGTCAGGGTGTCGCAGTTACCCCAACCGCCGCCATAGATACCATGGCCTATCTGTCCGTCGGAGATGCTCATGAAGGTATTGCCATATACCGTACCGTTTTCGCATCCGCCGTAGATTCTCTCCAGGAATGCTGGCATGATATCCTTGTTCTTGTCATTGTCTGGATGCTTCATGGCATTGTCGCTCCATGGCTTGATATACTCTTTCGTTGCTTCGTCGAAGTATGGATAGGTGATGTTTGGACGGTCGATGACCAGACTGGTATTGCCGTAGATGCCACCCAGCTTCTTATAGTCGTTGCATTCAGACTTTAGGCGTCCTCTACCTCCTGCAAAAACCTGAGAGAAAACAACGCCGCCACGGATGTTGACGAGCGAAGTGTGTTTGGCTGGTACCTGGTGGTATTCGAAGTTAAAGACAGCCGGTTCTTTCACTTCATCCTCATTATTTCCCACGTTGGCAACATCGCCACCGCCATATACGCTGCCCAATATCATGGTACGGGCTATCAAGCCGAGGTTTTGCTTATATTTGATGTTTCTGCCATAGACGTAAACTTCCGTTTTAGGGACGCGTGCCATATTCGGGAAGTCAATCCATGTATTCTGGTTTTTGTCATAGATTGATTCGATACCGGCACCACCGCCATATACATTCTGTGCTACATAGCCTGATTTGATGAATACTCTCGACAGGGAACCTACCTTTCCGAAGTCATAGCTTTCTCCCTGGTTTGCAGTGATGTTACCGATAGGCATGGCACCAACACCGGCACCAAAGATGTTCTCGCAGAAAGGCTGACAGTCGGTTTCTACATAGGTTTCACCGGTAACATAACCTGAGAAGCCACCGCCGTGGATAGCCTGGAAGGTGAAGCCTGGCAAACCGAGGGTCCAGGCCCAGCGGCTGGCATGATAGCGCTTGAAGGTCATTGGGTCGAAGTCGGCATCACCCGGATTGCTGCCCGTCACACTACCGAAATAGAGCTTCTTGTCATCCTTTGAAACCTTCAGGAAGTCATTGTATATCTGCTTCTCGAAGTCAACGTATGTCTTGAGGTCTGCATTCTGGTTGAGATAGCGGTATTTGATACCGTTGACGGTGATGACGCCATCGTCATCCATCTTGTTACCAGGCTGCACACATACTTCGGTCTTTACCACCTTGGTGTTGGCACCGAAGCCGGCTCCGAATATGGAGAATTCCGGGTCGTTTGTGTTCTTGCTGCTGATATACCAGCATAAGCCGGCAAGCGAGGTTTCATCGAACACGCTGATCTGGTTGCCATCCTTGGTGATGACGTCGGCAAGAGGAGAGTGGTTGATAATTACCTCACTCAGACCGTTACTGTCAGAAGTACCGTTGCCAATGGTAGAGTTTCCGTCCTGTCCGAATCCCACATAGCAGGCACGGTTTCCACCGCCATAGATATTATGGTCTCGCTTAAAGGAACCGGAGTTCATCGTTCCCTTGGTAAATGCATAGAACTGTTGGGTATTCTCATCACTGATGATGCGATTGATGGCAGCCTTTGCCTTTTCGTTGGTAATCTCATTGGCAGTCTTGGCTTTCAGGATGGCAGCGGTTATCTCCTTGAACTCATCAATGTTCTCGCAGATCTTTTCGTTATTTTGAACTGCCAGCCAGGTGGTGATGTTGCCGTTGATGTCTGCCTTGCGGTTCCATATCCAGGTTCCGCCGTCTATCTGTACCTTGGTGTTACCCAGGATGTTGGCGTAGGTTCCCTCCTTGTTTTTATCCACTTTTCCCAGTACTGTGTTACGGGTAATTTCCTCCTCTTCCTCTTCGGTTTCATTGCCGGTGAGGTCTATCTTGATATTTCCGTATCCACCGCCGTAAATGTTGTGGCCCAGTTTGCCGCCCTCGATATGTACCAGGGTACTTCCATTTACGGTACCGAAGGCACATCCGCCATAGATATTACTCCAGATGAATGGCACGATGTTGCCCTGGCTGTCGGTGTCGGCAAGGGAGGTGGCATTCGTGTTCACTACGTGTACCAGAGTGTTGCCGTTGATTCTTCCCACCTTATAATATTCAGGAGCTTCAGCTTTCTTGAGACCCTTTCCACCGCCAAATACTTCTCCGAAGATGTCGCCACCGGTGATATTGACGAAGGTGGCATAGTCCTTTGCCTCATAGCTAAGGAACTTGCCTGTTGTCTGGTCGAGCTTTGATTCGCTCTTTGGCTTCGTGTTGTAATAGGCTTTCTTGGCTGCTCCTGTCAGGGTGATGTATGATCTGATGTTGGCGATGTCACCGCCACCATATACATTGCCATATATTTTGGCTTCACCCGATATCTCTACCTTGGTGGTTCCTAATACCTTTGCTACATCGGTAAAGTAGGTGTAAGTGCCGTTGTTATCCTTAGGTGCTACACCGGCACCGCCACCAAATACGTCACCGTAGATGTTGGCTCCCTGGATATATACCTCGGTGTTGCCGCCAATCTGACCCGTTTCGTTATTCTCTGTAGAGAATGGGTCACCGAAGCCACCGCCATATACACGGTGCAGGAAGGTCTTGCCATCAATGGTTACCTTTGTACTCTTGTTAACTTTTCCAGCATATCCACCGCCCAGAGCACTCAGGATGGTGAAGTTAGGAATACCCTTTGAGTTGTCGAAGACAGAAATATCCTCTATCTCAGTATTGTAGATTCCGTAGTCGCCATTCACGTTCACGGTAACGTCGGTGCTGTCCACGGTTGTATTGATACCATAGCCACCGCCGAATACAGCGAAGTGAGGATGGTTGCTGTCGTCGTATGCTTTCTTCCATTCTGCTGTTTTCAGGAGTCCGATTGGGGTCATACCTTTCAGGATGGTAAGGGTAGCCTTTCCTGTTACTTTGCAGGCTTGGTTACCGCCACCATAGATATTATGAGGGCAGACGAACTGACCGTTATTGAAGAACTCGCTCTTGTTGTCATTCCAGTAGATCCACTTTGTTCCGTTCCATTTCTTGTCCCATATCACATTGATGGAGAAGTTGTCCTGCTTCTTTCCGTTTTCTCCTTCTGTCTGTGCGCCCTGGTCTTGAGCCAGTTTTACAAAGGTATTACCTGTTACGTCGGCATAGGTATAGAGGAGATTGCCGTTGTCGTCCGTAATCAAGCCCTTTCCTCCGCCGTAGATTTCTCCTGCGAAGTTGGCTGCATATATATTAATATGTGTATCTCCCTCTACCTGTGCTCTGTTTCCACCGCCATAGATGTCGCCATAGATGGATGGTGCCTGTGCAGAGGTGCCGTAGAAGTTGAGGTTGGTGCCGCCAAGTACCTTTCCTACGAGTTTTGGATGCCAGGTATCGTCAGCGATGGTTGTATTGCTTTCCAATCGTTTCTTTCTTCCATTACCGCCGGCAAACACATCCCCTCTGATGTCGGCATTGTCGCTGATGGCTATGTTGGTGCCTTGCTCTACTACAGCCATGTCACCACCGCCATAGATATTCTTAAAGAAGGTACCACCATTAATCTTAACTGTAGACGAGCCATAGAGGCGTGCCATGTTTTCGAGGGTGTTGATGTCTGAGGAGTTGAGCCGTTTGGCATCAGCCACACCATATCCACCACCGAATACAGGGCAATGGAAGATACCGCCATTGATGGTCAGTTCTACGTTGCCGTATATTTTGCCGAGTTCTGTATAATCAGCAGCATTACCACCCTTTGGGTCTAAAGAATAGAAATAATCAGTTCCACGTCCACCTGCAAAGATGCCGTTTTTGCAATAGAATTCTCCACCATTGATGGTAAGTGATGCTACGGTTTCTCCTGCTTTTCCGTATATGTTTCCACCATCCTTACTTGGTTTTCCATTTGTAGTCCAAAGGTCAGAACTCATATATCCGCTACCTCCGGCATAGATTCCGTCAATCTTTCTTGTTTCAGAACCGAAGATACCTCCTTCTATGATTATTTTGTTATGGGTCAGTCGTGGGTCTACCTCGGTATATGTATGTGTGTCAGCATTGTAGCAATTATACATGCAAAGATTAGCTTTGGCAGTATTATAGTTGCCGAAAGCCATGACAGATTTTGTACTGCTGTTTGTCCAGTAAGGGATACGTTCGTCCGTTGTATGATTTGTATCATCTCCAATTCCATTCATACCACCTGCTCCTGCACCATAGATACCGCTGAAGATTTCTTCTGATTTACAATTAGTTGGAATCAGGAAGGTACCACCCTTGATGGTAATGGAGCTATAGCCATAGAAAGGATTCTCTACCCATTCACGATCCTGAAAACCACGTCCTGTACTACCACCGTAAATCTCTGTAATCTCTACACGGCTATTGACATCCGTATTCTTATTGTTACTTTCTGATTGTGCCGGGTCTATCAAGATGTTGGCGCGTCCCATATAGGTGTTGTAAGGTGCATTGTAAAGTACATTGTTATTTATTGTTTCTCGTCTTGCACCCAAAGAACCATTTACCACTCTGCCTATCTTTCCACTTTTGATGATGATGTCTACATCGCCAACCATAGCTCCCTCATGGTTGCCTGCAAGAACTATGGCAACGTCAAGGGTAGAATTGTTTTCATTGTGATTATCATTGAATTTACGATCAATATCTACATCAATAGTACACTTGATAGGCATGTTAGGGCTACCCATCACACCATTTCTGTTTTCCACAGTCTGTCGTCCACCAACACAAATTGAAGAGTAGTGTCCCGATTTGATCTTTATCTTGAAGCCTTCACGTCCATGTGGTAGAGCATCATCCATTTTCTTGAGGTTGCCTTCTGTTGATAATGGTGAAAAGCGATTATCATCCATGAAACCACCAAAAATCTGGAAAGATGTAGATACTGCTCCTTTGATAGTACCATCACCTGAGAACATATTTTTATAGTTTGTCATCTGTATGCCTTCGCCCATCTCCAGATTGTAGAATTGGCAGTACAGAATATCGTAATTTTCATTATTATTATTGCGATTGAAGGTGAGATATTGGAAACGGGTATCTCCATAAATCGGTAAACTATGGTTCCGATCATGACCACCATACATCTCAATTATACCCTTGTAGTTAACGCCATCCCAACTTCCAGTAATGGTTGTGTTTCTGAAGAAAGGAGATTCGGCTTTTTCTCTCTCCCAATCAGAACTTGTATTGAATGTTACAGATGTGAAGCCGTCGTTACCGTTGTTGGTAACATCTTTGTCACTCATTCCCATCAGCACGATGATGTTATCAGCCCATGTACCTTCCTTTGCCAGCTTGGAATAAGCACCCTTCCAGGTCTTCACTGCTGTTTCTGGAGTATGGCCATCATTACTGTCGTTTCCTTGATTGTATTCTGTAGTGTTTCCATTTGCTGCAGTTCCTGTAGCTCTGGCAGGACATAGATATACTACGCTCTTGGCAAAGTACAACCAATTGTTGAAGAGCACTTTTGGGTTTTCGTCTCTGGTTGTTACTGTTACAAGGCAACTCAGTTTGTCGTTTATGCCAAGTGTGCTCTTGTCATAGGTAGGTCCGTTGCCTACCGGATTCTGCTCGTCATCATTCTTCACCCATTTATAGGTGATGTTGAGATTATCATTGTTTTCCCAGATGTTATTGGTAACCAGAATAGTGAGTAGGTTGGATGAGGCATCATTATTCATGGTTGCCTCCACTCTAATTGCTTCTATCTTGATGATGCCGGAGCGTGAACTTCCGTCTTCCAATACGGCATATACATACTGGTCGTATTTCTCTCTTGGAAGGGTGAACGGATTGGAGGCTGCATTCTTGTTCTGCAACTTCCAGGTCTTTTTGTCAGAAGAGGTGTACCAGAAATACCTTTCTTTTGCACCATTGCCTTTTATGGTTTCTGCCGTGATGACAGCGTTGACGCCACGTTCCACCGTTAGTGTTGTAGAACTGAAAGCGAATCCTGTTCCTTCAGTATAGGTCCAGGTATTCTTGTCTTCAACGAGTGGATTCTTATTGATAAACTCATTGGCTTTATCTACAAATTCTTTCTTAAACGAGGCATCAGTCTTCTGGGTTCCCAGGTTCTTTCCACCATTTACGTACTGGGTGTAATACCATGTAGAAGCATATTTATTGGCATTACCTTCGTTTTGACAATTGGCAGTGATGCCACCTTTGTTGATCTTGGTACTTGTATTTTCGATGTTAAGCCCATTGCCAAAGAGATAGATGTTGGTAGGCTCTATGATATTACCGCCTCCTTTCATGTCATAGCTGAAGCGACCGAAACCTTGGGCTATGTGGAACTTATCGTTATGCACGCTTGTATTCTTCAGCATATTTATCTGTGTATCAGCTGCTATGTTGAAGATTCTGAAAGTTTCGTTCTTACTGTCGGTCTGTACATTTCCTGCTATACCGCCAATTTTGCTTTCATTGTTAATCTGGTATGTTTCGTCGTTATCCTTTATTTCTGAGCCACGGATAATGATGTTGCTGAGTTCTGTATTGCCGTATATCTCACCAGCTACTACGCCCACTTTATAATCGGGACCATAAGGTTCGAATCCTGGTTTCTTTTCTACCGTAGCATCCTTGATGATGAGGTTTGTTACGGTAGTAAGGTTAGTGCTGCTTGCACCTTGGAGTGTCGAGAAGAGTCCCCATGCACTCCTTGCTTCAGTTCCTTCCCATTGTATATGCATATTTTTGATGACATGACCATTGCCATCAAACTTTCCGAAAAACAAACGGTTGTTGCCATTATCATTGCCGTAGTTGTAGTATTTACCGATTGGCATCCAGATACCATTCTTAAGGTCGATATCGGCAGTAAGCTTAAAGTATTTGCCAAGGAAAGCCTGCGATGTGTTTCCGTTGTTCACATCACGTGCCAGTTTGGCGAGCTGTTCTGCCGTAGCAATCTCGTATGGATTGGTCTTGCTACCATCACCCCCTGCATAGCTATCGGCATAGATATCTATGGAATAGTATTTTTTTGTTGTCTGAGCCCATAAGGTTTGTCCACACATGAGCCATAGGGTCAGAATGCCAAGAAGTATTCTGAATTTTTTGTTTTGTGTATTGTTATCTTGCTGCTTTTTCATGAGTCTTCATTTATAAGCGATTCTTTTTCTTTGTTCTTATGTTTCTTCGTGGTATAGGTCATGAGGGTATTCTGTTATTACTGTATCAGGAGATGCCCCGTATAGGCATCCTGGTCAGCCAGTACATAGAGGTATCTTGGCTGGATGAATATATTGATGTTGTAAATCGCTGCCGTTTGGGCAGGATTGAGTGTTTCGAAATATTTATTTCCCAGGATGATGGTAGAGGTTACGTCCTTACGGGTAACCGTTTCTCCCTTTTCATCCTTCAGGATTACATCGTAGGTGACGGCAATGGTGGGTACGAAAGAGGCATCGGCGATGGCATAGAAGGTGGTGCCCCAACGGTGATACTTACTGTCGTCAATATCCATAGATTCGTTGTCTCCCGGAGTAAATGGTTTTTCTGAATTTTCATCCCTTGCCAGCTTGATGGCGTTTTCTTCCGTTATATTTACCTTTTTCAGATTGTTCCATTGGATGGCTTTTGCCGTCCACTCATTGTTACTCCATGTGTAGCTGCGGCTTACGTTGCCTTCCGTTGCCAGACCTTTGCCGTAAATCTTGACACCCTTGATGCGGAAGTGTCGGATGGCATTCATCTTCTTGTCCAGTTGGAAGTTGAGGTTATAGCCCGTCAACGTCTGGTCGAAGAGGAAAGTAACTACTCGTCCAAAGGTTGCATCCGAACCTCCTGCCGCTGTACTTCCCTTATGCTCTGGTTTGGCGCAGATGATTGGCGCCTGTCCTAAATATTTCTGAGCAAGGATAGGGGATGGGTTGCCATTGACTTCTGGCATGGAGAAAGGAATCGTCAGGAGATAGGTTCTTTCTGTTGCCGATGGCTTACTGAGGGTTGCTTCAGTAGAATGCGGCATATATCCGAAGAAGTCGAAGTTGCTGTCTGGGTAAGCATCCCATCGCTTTTCTTCCTTTGTGCTCCAGGTCTTGGTCAATGTATCGTAATCTACCCGGATATTGTCGAAGATGGCGTGGTTTTTGCCTCCTGTCTCTGTACCAGTGGTTTCAAAGCTATGAGTGGCAAAGTTGTAATAGCCGAAGACGCCCATGTTTTGTGGGTGCATTCGCTGAACCGGATCATAGCTTTCATATCTGTCATCCGCACGTGTCGTCATCTTTTGTGTCCGTGCAGCAAAGGTGATATATCGATAACTGTCGGCGTGCTGGATAGGCAGGTCGTTGCTTTCGCAGGCAGTGAGACTTGCGAGGAAGGCAAAGAGGGGTATCATCAGTTTTTTATTCTTCATAATGAGTCATGTGGGGCGTTACCAGTCTTCGGTACCGCCATTATTTTTAATAGGAGTTTCCACCCATTTCTCCACCTGCATATTGGTGAAGGCAATGTTGGGTCCTGCTACTGTTATTTTAAAGATGTATGTATATTGGTAGCCTGCCTTCCATTGCATATATTCTGCCGGAATGGTGGCTGTAGATTTCTTTCCGTCTATGGTGGCGCTGATGATGTAAGCGCCCTGCGGTGTGTTACTGTCTCCCAATGGTGGAACGTAATACCATTTCTTTCTTTCTGTAGCCTGATGATTCAAATCTGCATCTTCCTCGTAAGGAATGGTGAATTTGATGGGCTCAGTTCCTGTTTCTGTAGTTTCCCATTTATAGGAAGCTTTGGTTCCTGTTCCTGTAATAGGGTAGCTGGCGATGATATTTCCCTTTGTAGGTGAATGTTCATCGTTTATATTTTTGAAAACAATATCGGTGATAGAGATTTTGGTATCTTTCAGATAATTGAATCTGAATCTTACCTTTGTGATAATAGGAGCAAAGGTGAGTTTTACGCATGCCCCGTATTTCCTGTTTTCGAAGTTCTGGTTGTCTGACAGCCAGAGGTCTGAGATATATGGGGTGGTAACTGCGGTGGCATCCTTATTGTAAGTGAATGGGATAGAGAAGGATGCATATTTTGCTGTGGAACCTTCTATCGATGTAGGTTCCTGGAAAGATGGGACTGAACTTTTACCGGCTGCTGTCGGGATGCTATAGGCGAAGAAGCGATAGCTGGTAGCGGAATAGTCCCAGTATTTGATAGTTTGATTAGCGATACCCACGTATTCCCAATCGGCAGTATTGCTGGAGGTTGTATTGGCGGTTTGTTGTGTCCAGTTGACGGTATATCCATCCATTACGTTTTGGGACTGGTCGAATCCGCTGGTGTAATTTCCTCCTGTGGTTTTATATCCCCATACTTTGAAGGTTTTGGAAATAGTTTCCAGTCCTGTTTCTTTATTAGCACGGGTAGTAGGTGCATCTTGCCATGTTCCGCTATTTCCTCCGAAAGAGATACTTACTCCCTTCGGTTCTTCCGGTTGAGTAGGCACATCCGGTTCTTCCTGCCCAGATCCAGCGCAGGAAAAAAGACATAGAGCCATGAATGGTATGATCAGGATGCGATATAATTTCATTTTCTTCTTGCTTTTTATCATAGGAGCCGGGCGGGGAGAATTTCCCCGTCCGGTTGTCATCTTATGAACTTCTGCCCTTCTTCCCTTTAAAGGCATGTGGGGCTTATTTACGAAAGTTCTGTATATTTTTACTCTGTTATTTTGTCACATCTCCTACATATACCACCTTATAGGCGTATGCTGGAGTTGTACCTACTGCTGTAGTCAAGTACTGGATAGCGTAGTAGCCATTTGTAGCTGGCGTGAATGTAAATGACTTGTTATCATCACCGAAAGTAATTTCCTGCTTGCTTTTTGTTGTAAATTCAGCTTGGGTAATATTAGCTAACTGAAGGTCTGCTTCTGTTCTTGATGTTGAAAGCTTATAAACTGCAACCTTTACAACTGTATTTTCTGTTTCTCCAGTTTTCTGTGTTTCCTTAAGTACCAAATCTGTACCATTGGCAGAATCTGTTACCTTTACTTTGATAGCTTTATTTGCTACGTACTTGATACCACCATTTTCAACAACTGAACCATCCTGATAAGTAGTGATAGATGGAGTTGAAACTGTTGTCACAGTACCCTCCTTATGCATTGCGTCTGTTGTTTCTTTCACAACTGCATCGAAAGTGATAGGGTAGAGCCCCGCTTTTTTAGGATCATCGCCTGTATAGCCATTAGTGTTGTCTGAAATCTTGAAAAGGTATGTATAGCGAGTGTTTGCTTCCCATTTGCTGAATGCTGCAGGGATAGCAGCTGTTGCACCAGTAACCTTGATAGTCTCGCCTGAGCCATCATCTGAAATCAGTTCATAGTTACACTTGATGAGGATTGGGGCAGCTGTAGTAGCAGAAGGTGTAGGGATTACAGTGAAGTAACCATTAGTTGACATATCTTTGTCTGTACCCCAGAGTAATTCCATTTTGGTCCCATCTTTTAAATCTATTTTGTTCCCTGCTGATGTAGTGGCAAGAGTGCTCAACTTACCTGCATACCAGTTCTTGTTCTTTGTAAGACTAGTTTCACTATATGCGTAGGTGTATGAAGGAGTTGTTCCTGCCCAATTATAAGTAATGGTTCCCTCAACATTACTACCACCAACAAAGTAGTTTGCTGTACCAGAAGTAAGGATGATGTTATTGCCATTTGAAACAGTACCTTCAGCATCATAGAAATTAACATTATGAATCGAGTATCCAGGAATTGTTTCGTAAAAACCTACACGAACCATGGCCTGCTGGCGCTTAAACGAGAATTGTACAGCATTTTTGTACTCGGTATTTTTAACGACTTTTGGATCCGCAATATATACAGGATGTGTTTCGAGACCTTGTCCTGTTTCGTTGGCATTGATATGACCAGCAAGACCTTTAATTGTGGCAGATTCAATATCCTTACCAGGAACCAAAGTGTATTTGAAATTAGAAATAGGTGAACCTGCTACAAAATGATATTCAGAAGCAGAGTAGTCCCAGAACTTAATGGTCTGATCTTTGGTTAACGAAATCTTACCTGTACCGAGATTTGTCGCACCATTAGCTCCTACATACTCCCATCCATCTGTATTTGATGTTGTGGTGTTTTTATTTGCAACATCCCAAACAGAGTATTCGTTGAATACACTCACAATTTGTGTTTCACTCATCTTCTTCACACCATAAATTCTGAACTGGCCATCGAGCATTTCGGCTGCAGTTCCAGTGTTAGCTGTGGCACGAGTAATCTTGCCGGCATTTCCACTAAAGTTAATCGCCTTATTGGCACCAGTCTCAACATTTCCGCCTTCTGTTCCGACGAAGTCTTCGCTTGAGCAGCTTGCAAGTGCGAGTGCAGAAGCTGCAATAAATAAATATTTCTTCATATTCTTATAATGTTTAAAAATTTTTATTTTGTTATTCTATATCCTGATTTCATATTCATGTTTATCAATTACATCTCAATTTCCCATTCCTTCTCCTCGAAGTCCTTCACCACAGCATCGAAACCAGAACCGCCGGGACGAACGGGAACCGGTACGTGATCCATATCAACATCTACGGTGATCACTCCACCACGGAAAAGGCGACGTATCTGGTCGGTCACGTCGAAAACCAAAGTAGAATCCTTGCCATTATAAAACTGCATCGTTACATCCAGATAATGGCGGTTGTTCAAATCCGCTGCCTTCACCTTCTCCAGCGACTCCTTGTAAGCCTTGGGGCTCAGTGTGCCCGGATTCATGTTCGGCATTCCGAAAGTGAGAATCTTTCCACCAATGATATCCACCGTCTCACCATTCTTGCCCTTCTGGTCGAACTTCATTCTTAGATTACCGTTCACCGTGATGGCATCCGTACCCGTATGCCCCGTATTCAGTGTCACCGAACGGGCCATTCCGCTCAGGTTGGTATTGCCATCTATCGCCGTCACAATGCGACCGTTGCGATTATTGTTGTGCAATATCACCTGCAACAGATAGATGTAGGTGACAGGCTGGAGCTGAAGGTTGAGCACCCTGTACCAGCAGTTTCTGTCCTCATCAAAGGTAAAGCCATCCAGGTTCTCATTAATCTCGATGCCCTTCTCATATCCGGCAAAGAGTTCCTCCGGCTGATAGAACGCCCTCGGAAACTGGGGAGCGTTGTATTTCACGGGATGCATCGTTTCGCCCGTTTTCGCCGTTACGTAATCGTAGGTACTCTCCTCATCGATTCTTACGCTCTGCACACCGTCTGGCGTCTGGATATCATTCCAAGCCAGAATGTCCCAGAATCCGAAATCGTATTTCGCCGAAATGGAATTACTGGTGATGTAATGCTTGTAGGGAGAGCTGTGCGGTGCGCCCGATACCCTTCCGGTATAATAGCGGCGAATATCGAATGCCGTCGGCTCGGTGTAACCCAGGATGCCGAAAAGCTCCTGGTCTTTCTGATCCCAACCGAAGAACCATTCTGCCTTCCAGTCATATACCACGTCATATTTCAGTTGATAATCCCAATATACATCGAGCTTCAGGTCGATGGCAGGCATATCCATGGTAATATCTTTTCCGCCCTGGTGCAGGTTGAGCATCGGCTCTCGCTCGCAACTGGAAAGGAAGATGCCCAGCAGTGCGATGCAGCACAGAGGGTATCGCCGGATAAATCGCAGATATCTGTTATACCTGTAAATCCTGTTATTCCTCATACGCCCTCCTTATCTTTTCCTTGCTGCGGAAGCTTGCGCCCTTCTTGTGGTTGCGGCGATAGAGCAGGTCGTAGCTGAGGCTTATCTCCAGTCGGGTAGGACCCATCCAGTTGTAGATATGCTTGCGCTTTCTGAAATCCTTGGCATCGCCGTACCATTTGTAGTAATACTGCTCCTTGTCGTAGTCGGGGTCGATGGGGCATCGCCACTGGTAGGGGTCGTAGCGGGTATTGAGAAATCCTGCCTGCAGGCCGATGTCGAGTCGCCAGTGTTTGGAGCGGTCTAGCGGTATCGCCCAACCCAGTCCCAGTCCGGCTCCCCATCCTTCACCTTCCCATCCCCGTTTTTCGTCGAAGCATATATTATATAGGAACGCGTGCGCGTAAGCACTTACGAAGAAACCCCTGAAACCCGTTTCACCGCTTTTCTGGTAATATCGGGTATGCAACTGGTAGTTGCGCAACTGGAAATATTTATGCTCTTTGTAGTTTCGCCACCAGGGTCCCTCGAAACTGGCACCGTATGTGAAGTGTCCGGACAGCGGATAATACTCAAGAGCCACGTTGGGGATAGGGCAGAAGCGGTCGTAGCCCGGCATATAGGCAAAGTCGTAGAGCAGATTGGTCTTGATGCTCAGCAACTCACGGCGTTTCCTGCTGCTTTCAGCCGGTTCCGGTAGCGGCATTTCCACATAGATGTTGGGCTTAGGAAATGGCAAGTCCGTGTGGATAGGTTTTGCCTCGGGCAACCGGATGGTATTTACGAGCCGTTCGTCTATCGGCATGATTCTGACGGCACGCAACTGCGGAAAATATTTCTTGAGCAGATATTTCCAGATTTTTCCTCCTTCCAACCGTTTCAGTTCCGCTTTCAGCCGGTCACCTTTTCCATCATGTTTTCTGATGGTGGTCTTTACTATAGGCAGGTACTTGTCGTGCTCCATCTGCATCAGCGAGAGGAGGAGCGGATAATCTTCTGGCACCACATCATATCTGATGCGCTTGGTGTTGATACCGTATCTGCCTAGCAAGGCATCCATGGAAGCCTTTCGGTTCCGGGCAAGTCGCACGTTGTTGGGAGTAGGACCTTCTGGTGATGCCGTAGCACGCCCAAGGATGATGCCCCTGTTTCCAAGTGCTTCCAGTTGGGGAATCAGAAAATTGTTAATCCAGTCTTTGTCACTCTCGCTGATATCAGTTCGGTTGACGACAAAGACTATAGGGCGCAAGTTGTTTATGAACGTACTGTCAGTGGTTTTCACCTGGGCAGATACATTCATCGTTACGCATATCAAAAAAATGATTATAACAGTTTTGTTTCGCACTTTTACCTTTTACTAATTTCAGTTTTTGTTATACTATATATATTCCAGAAAAGCTGTTGGTAGATAAGCAGTAGCCATGGTAAAGCCGCCGTCGACGATGATGGCAACGCGCTGCTGCCCCTGATACCGTGCCACTCTTCCTGTCAGTCCCTTAAACTTACCATCTATCACCCTGACCATCTGTCCTTCCTTGAACTTCTGTACCTCTTCTGGTACATAGAGGATATCATCCGCTTCTGATTCGCAGATAATCTTCAGTCCCTCAATCTGTTTCTGGGGAACAATCAGAGGAGATTTCGTAATCCTTGCCCCTTCATGCATGTGTCGGTAATAGAAGCGGAGATATGGCAGATTCACATTATCATACACATAACTTTTGATTTCCTCTTCGGTACCGAAAGCAAAAAAGATGTTGGGCAGTCGGGATTCCGTTACAACCTTACGTTGTCCTCTTATTTCTTTCATCACCTTGATGGTAGGGTAGAAAGCAGAAACGCCTTTTGCTACGAGGTAGTCGTAGGCTTTCTTCTCTCTTCCGTAGGTAGTTCGGAGTGCATACCAGTTCTGTTGTTCGTTAGGATTTTTTGCGATAGATTTTGTTTCCGCAGGTATACAATGGGTGGACACCCCTGTATCTGAGCTAGCCGCAAGAATCTTGTTTTTAACTTCGGGGAGGGCGCTGGAGATAAGTCCAACGCAAGAACCTTTATCTGCATACTGAGTGTAGTTATCCTTCTTCATTGTAATTGCAAATGCTTTTATATATCAACCTATTCTAGACAGAACCCGGTTAGCGGGTGCAAAGGTACATATTTTTTTGTTATTTACTTAAAATGCTTTGTAAAATATTTAAAAGATGTAATTCTTTTAACTTATTTTGGGTAAAAATACCTACCGTGTATTCAACAAGCAAGTGCAAAGATACGAATAAATGGCGAAACTACATAGAAATCTTCGTTCATCGACGTTGAACGGACATTCAACGTCTTTGAACGGCGGTTCAACGTCTTTGAACGGACATTCAACGTCGATGAACGGAGATTTAATCCGGTAGTAAATACATGGTTTTTTGCTTTTTTTTCATTTGGGGTGTAAATTAAACCATAAAAAAATGTGCTCTTTCAGAAAAAAGTGTTACCTTTGCAACC
>ERZ1034691.194-NODE-194-length-48214-cov-5.864740_pt1 | contig 48214 bp, 97 predicted proteins | sample MGYA00520638_ERZ1034691 | MGnify/ENA primary metagenome ERZ1034691 (study PRJEB33766, sample SAMN09781763) | gut metagenome | biome: gut microbiome | host: Homo sapiens | place: Madagascar | study: EMG produced TPA metagenomics assembly of the PRJNA485056 data set... | reverse complement strand
TCATCAACTGTTGTATTTTTAAATACAAAATATGGAAATTCATTTTCATCAATTGATAAAATATCATTTGCTATTTCTGTAAATCTCTCAATAATATGTTCTCTTTTTAAAACGGGAACATTATCTTCTTCTGATACATCATATGTATCATTTTGTTTTAAGAATTGCATAATAGAATCTGAAATAATTTGTTTGTCAGATGTATGAAAAATCTGTTGGTTCGACATCTCCCAGCAAACTCTATCAGGTGTGTTATCACATTCATTGATAGCTTTATTAGTTCTTGTCCATACATCATTTCCATCCATTCCAATAATTCCTTTTTTATATCCATACGGTGTTTGAATGTAGTCATGAATATATTTGTCTGGCAAGACACTCCAAATTATAGGAGAAAAACACCACGAATTTTTATACTCTAATATTTCTTCTCCTGTATAATCTTTTCTTATTCCATAAATGCTACTGCTACTCATTTGTTCTCCTTCCTATGTAATATTTTTATTAGTTACATTGTAATATTCTCTTATTTACCGGGATTCCCATAGCCGAATGGCTTAGATATGATTAGAAATTTCCGAATGAAAGATTGGTTTACTGCGATTCTTTATTTTTACATGTAATGATTGTTTCATTAGTTCTCAATGGTGCTCCTATCGTTATTTCTCTAGGAATCATCTGGTCATTATTACCACTACAATACACAACATTGTCTCTCCAATTCCACGGAGTTGTTGTGATAGTAGTCTTATTTGAATTTCCATCTGAGTATCCTGCTTGATATACTTCATCTAAAATCTCTTTTAACCTATCTTTCGTAATCACGACACTGTTATTATCGTTTTCACATTCCTTAAAATCAAAATATACTACTGGTTTCATTTATATTTCACCTCCAATGTATTATTCTTCACTTACAATCTCGTAAATAATATCATCGTGGTATTTACCACTCTTATCTTTAATTGAATCTTTTAATATATGTTTATTTCCATTATGTTTTTTGATAAAACGGTCATATCCCCTACAAGCAGGATTACCGCCAACAGCTCTCCATTCAACTCTATGGAATGTCTTAACCAGTTCTTCTAATTTATCGAATACGTCCTTACCAACTAGAACATTACCTCTGTCAAATGAGAACAATCCAAAGTTGTATACCTTAGACACATACCAATCTACTGAGTATCCTAAATATCCAATTAGCTTTTTATTGTTGTCTACTATGGCATATTGAAATTGCCAACTTTCAGGACACTCTGCAATTTGTGGTATCCAATTTTCTATGCCGCCGGTTTCATACAACATGTCTGTCGTATAGAAATACTTTTGAAATTCTTTCTTGATCTGTTCTTTGTGTAAAATTGCAGGTACTAACACTTAATCACCTCCAAATTCACAAGTATCGCATGTCGAGAAATACTTACCATGATCTATGCAACATTGTGGTCTATTGTCGTCTTCATGTTCTTCTTTCTTGAAATTTATACAAAATGATTCACATCTACAAGTCAACATAGACGCAATAGACATTCCGTAAATAATAGCCATTCTACACTGACTATTATCTTTAAACACCGTAAAATCAACCATCTTATCAAATTCTTTCGAAGCGATATAATCCAATATTTTCTGTTGTAACTCAGTTGAATCAATAAGTACTTTATAATTATCCATTTAACACCTCTTTTCATAAAACCAGATGATATGTTGCTTTCATTTAAAGTTACTCAAAGTCAAAGGAAAACTGAATTTACTTTTAAATTTATTCTCTTAACTTCCTGCCACACCAAGGACAATATGCAATATATTCTTTCTGATGAACAAACCCATCATCATATTCATCCCATTCAGAAGTTTCAATGTCTAAGTAATGTTCATTTGTTAATGGATCTATATATATTTGATTGTCAGGTGAGTCATAATCACAACGGTTACACATAATTATTCTCCATCCTTTTTCTTTTCTTTGGTATTCTGGCTGCAAAATCCATCAACAAAAATTTTAAAATTGGTATATAAATCCTCAATCGAATCAGCTACCATACTTGTACAAGAATTGCTCATAAATAAACTATACTGTTTATTCTTATCTAATCCATTAGCGTCCATATATTTTGAAAATGCATCCAAACATGTTCTTAGATAATTACACGCTGAAGCATATGTTTCAAACATATATGCTGTTTCTACTCCAAGCATATATTCTTTTTTCTGCTTGTCATATGTAATATCTATATCATTCATGGTATACATATTGGCTTCGTGACCAGATAAATCATCCCAGCTAGTTATTCCCCAAATGAATTTCCAATCATCTGTTTCTATACAACAATCTCCATATTTCTCGTCCATTGCTTTATTATACTTTTCTTCTTTTTTATATGCTCTTTCTGTTCGCCAATAATCAATTTGCTTGAATGGAAAAAGTCTGATAATTTTACCATAATATATATTTGATAATGAATTACATTTACCAATAGGATAACCAGATTCATCTTTCACCCAACTGTCCATACAAGCATAATCATGATTCTTATTAAGTTTTCTATATTTGCAAAAAATACAACTATATTTTTCTAATAGTTTCATAAATATTTATTCTCCACTCTTAATGATTTCTTCTAATGTTCTGGGCGTGTAATTCATATAACTTTTCATACATCCGACATTCCACATATTACATGGTTTATTATATAAAGCTATCATCTGATACTTGACTTGTTCCATCATATTATCTTCAAAACCTGTATGTACATGACCGTAGAGATGGTAGCTTCCGTAGTAATGATTCTTAAAGCAAGGAATTGGATAATGACATAAAACTACAATCTTACCATCACCAATATCAAGCTCTTTGTAATCAGCGATCTCACAGAATCTACTCTGTAATTCCCTGTTCTTTAGCAACTTACCATCATGATTGCCCTTGATTAGATGTATATTCCCATTCAAATTGTTAAAAATTTCAATAGTTTTTGTTGTGTTGTACCACGAAATATCTCCAAGCAAGTACACATCATCATCAATTTCTACTGTGTTATTCCAATTTTTAATAATTGTCTCATCATTCTCTTCGATTGATTTAAAAGGTCGATTATCAAAAGATAGACAGTTTTTATGTCCAAAATGTAAATCTGATATAAAATAATTCATCTTCTTACCTCGCTTTATCACATTCGTTAAAATCTAAAAGCATCTTATATTTATATTCTCCAAATCTTTCTTTCCAACGCTGCTTTGCTTTATCAGTATCCCAATTAAAAGGCATCATATGATAATTGATAAGGAAACATGCATCAAGAATGTCATAATGATGGATTTTATTTAGACTGGTTAAAGCAATGTAACTCCCAATCGAATCATGACCATAGTAATGAGCAATACCAGATTCATCAAATGTCTGACAATACAATTTGCCAATATCATGAAGCATCGCACCTATCTGAAAACTTATTGGATATTCTTTATAATAAAATAAGTCATATGCCATAAAACTGTGTTCATACAAATTCATAGTATGATGCGGATTCTTTTGGTCAAAGTTTCCTGTTTTTGAAAACAAATCACTTACATACATTGTATTTTCTGTAAAAAATTTATGCCTTTTAATCAAATCCCAGCCTTCTTCGTAAAATGGGATCTGAAATCTTCTAATCTGTTTATCCAATACTTCATCGGGAACAGGATGCTCACGATTTTTATTATCAATCTTACACTGTTCAAATGGCTTTGGAATAATTACACAAACCTTATGTATTTCAAGACCATTTACTTTCATTATAATTGCTCTACGAGATTTCATAGTCAGATTAGTTGCATCAGCAATTACATTCTTTTTATTCTCCAAATTCTTGCGGATTCTATTGTGAAAAATTTTAAACACTTCTTCATTATGTTCTTGGTCTTCGCAATTACCTGTCAATTCTTCACGAATTGCATCTGATGATACAATTATTGTGTTTGGATTCTCATTGGCAATCTGAGTGGCAATGGTTGACTTGCCACTACCACTCAGTCCAACGAGTACCCACATTGTAGGTTTATTCATTTAAAGTCTCCTCAAATAATTCTTCAGCTTCTTCCATATCAGGTACATCGGATGTATCTTTGGCGATTCCCTCAATTACCTTAAATTCAAACACTTTATCCTTATAAGCCGTGAATGTTGCTCTGTTATCAATACGAACAACTATTCCTTCAGCAATATGTGTTTTACCAATCTCATCTGCTGGCATATCATCAAGATATTTATTTACTCTTTCTTTCAAATCTTCTGGTGTAGAAAAAATAAACTTCTCTAAATCAGGTACATGCTTAACACCCAGCTTGTCACACCATACCTCTACAGTCTCCCAAGGCACTTCAACAACTGTTCCGTCTGCTGTTGTCATTGTCATTCGATATACATACATTTCATTTTCACCTGGCTCACAACCATATGAGAATGTTGTGGTGTCGCCAAACTTCTTTGTAAATTCCTTTTCTTTAACACCTTTATTAGACACAGAACCCATAATAGGTGTTGTTTCATTTACATATCCAACAATTTCATAGAAAATCTCAGCACCTTCAGGAAGCTTGTCTTTTAATAAATCGTGGTACTTCTTTCTAAATCCATTATCAGAATAATATCCATCGTTCTTTGTCATATCCTTTAATACAACTCTTCTGCTACCAGATACAATGGACACTTCTCTTGTAACCTTTGGTTGCATATGTAAAAACTTTCTCAGCCTACTATTCTTCTTTATAACCTTAACAGTCTTCATAGTACGAGCTGATGTTCCGTGGAGCTTACGAGTAATATAAATCGTATCACCTGGCTTAAATGCTGACATATTATATGCAAGCTGCGCAGTATCTTTATGCTCTTCAAAAAATGGATATGATACTGTTTCTTTCCGAAACTTATTTTTCTTATTTGAATTATTTCCATTATCTCTTGAGCGATTCTTTCCTCTTGGAATATATTTCTGACAAATCTCATGACCACCAAGAACTGTAATCTGATCGCCATCTTTTAATTTTGAAATATCTGTATACTTAGAAAGCGTCTCAACAGGTAATACAAGTCCTTCTGACTTCTCACCTCTAAGTCTAATAGCGGTTACATTTCTCTTCTCAGCATCCATATAACCACCAATGTTGTTTCCGTTTTCGTCTTTCTTCCTTACAAGGTTGTTATCTGTTGTATACTCAAATGATAACTGACCGTCAGACGGGAAGAAGACTACTTTTTGTCCTTCCTGATAACTCAAATCTACAATTACATTCTGTCCAAATACTTCTACACACTGTAATCTATCAGCGTTGCTATGTTTTCTTAACCCTTTTAATGTTGTGATATAAGCACAATACATAAGTTCCTCTTACCTTAGTAAGTAGTGCGCACTTTATCCTATAGGAACTTTTCTATTTTTCCTTTCTTTTTTTATTGTTTATTAATTAAAATCCATTCACCTTCACAATATTTTCTTTTAGTATTTATTGCATTTTGAATATGTGAATAAATTTTTCGTTGACAATTTTTTGAATACATTCTATGTTTACTTAATCCAAAATTTTCATAAACATATTTAATCGCTTCATGAAAATCCTTAAAAATTATAGTTTTGCAATCTGCATTAACATATCTTACAAACATAATTTTACAATTTCCATCTACTTCAATTAATGCAGTTCGTATTGGAACTACACTATTTCCTATTAATTTGTTGCCTTTTGATTCGTTACAAATCTTACACATTGTTTGATAGTTACTAATATCATCAATACCACCTTTTGAGCGTGGTATAATATGATCTTTTGTCATTAAAATTTCATCACCATTATCATCAACTGCATACAAATTCAGATGATATGTTGATTGGTCTGCGAATTTTTCTTTTGCAAAAAACTTTCCTTCAATCCCACAAACTGCACATTTGCAACCTTTAGTAAAAAATGTCTGGTATCTCTGGCTGTTACCTTTTATTAAATCTCCATCGAAATCAACTTTTGCAAGTCTTTTATCTTTCTCAAATAAAACATCTTTAACCTTATCGTGCACCTCTTCTATGGAATATGTGGATTTTCTGATGAGATTATCATGTTTTGGTTTAAACTCATGTAATCTAATATCTTTATTTGAAATAAAAACATTTTCTGAATTTTTCTTGCTTAACAAATCAACCAAATCTCTTACTGTGTAAATTTTATCGGAAATAGAAATAGTATTACCATTCCATTTAATTCCTGTAATCTCTGTATCAAGAGTAGGTGACAATGGATTGTTGTTCTTTGGAAATTCTGTATCTAAGAAATCCTCAATTGTCTTATATTTACTTTTCAATCCTTTTCCATTTATGGAATAATTAAATTTCAAACCCTTAAATTGCTGTTTCTTACTCATAAAACATATCTCCTTATAATTTATTGTCACCTATATATTCTCTTATCTCAGCTCGATTTCGCCGAATTTTAATGTATCATCTTCAAACATTTTGTTTTCTTGATATTTACCAATCAGACAACACTTAAACGAACTTACAATACCAGTTGCTGCTGATACAAATTTTAATTCCTGCTCAATTGGCTTAATTAATGCATCAAGTGTCTCTTTATTTGCAAATATATAAGGTTCATGCCCTTCTCTATATACGAATTCTGCAATTTTCGTATTTAACTTATTAACATTTGTCTTATCTACTATTGAAAATTTCTCCATTTATTGTTTTCCTTTCCAAAAGAAATGCTTCTTTCTTTCGATTTCAATTTTTGCTATTTTTCAAAATCAATGCCTTGAAACCCTTATAAATCAAGGCTTTCAGACACCTATTTTTAGAAAATGTAGGAAAATCAAGCATTTCACTAATTTTTCACTATTTTTCCACTATTTCAAAATTTCGATGCCCTCAAACCCTTGATTTTACTAGGTTTATAAATCCAATGAAACGTGGTTTTATTTGCCTTTTTTAATTTACTGTACAAATAGCTCAACACTCGATAAATCATCAATATTAAGCACAATTTCTTCCTTGTTGTACATTGCTCTTACTTTATTCTCTGCATCTTCTTCGTTGTCGGCTTCTATCTCTACTGTTCTACTTAATAATTCTTCTATATTAACTTTGTATTTCATATTCGCCCTCCTAAATCAATACAAGCTTTGTATAATCGGGCTTTAGATTACTCTTGTGCCAAACAGCGTGCATATACTCGATAGAATCTGTACTACCACGTTTAGGTACTCCATCTTTATCAAAAATTGTATATCCATCTTTATCCTTCTTATCTGTAAAACCAATTCTAATATGATGTACAAAAGCCCATTCAGGCATATATTTTTCAAAGAACCATTCTCTTGATTGACTACCAAAAAAATTAAGTCGAAGTAACATAATTACATATCCATCATCATCTACATCCTGCAACGCTTTTTCTATAATATCTGTTGCAATGGCAAACGGAGGATATGTAATAATGATATTAGGTTTGTAAGATAACTTTTCCTTTAAATAATCACACTTATTTTCAGCAAAGCTATCTTCTCGTAAATCATATGTATGTATTTCACAATTCCCATAAATATTCTTAATGGCTGTTGGATAACTCATAGGGTGATATGCATCTTTATCTGTTTTGGGATTACCTCCTGAAGTTGGATCAACGATAATAGAATTGTTCCAATTTAACGGAACAACTTTTTGAAATGATTTTAAAAATAATTCAATATCACTAATAGGAGTGACATAATAATCTGCAATATGCTCATCTCTTGCATTACTTCTATTTGTACTACTCAAATTTGTTCACCAATAGTAGCTGCGCAGCTTTACTCACATGTGAACTCTTATCCTTTCATTAATTTGTAATTACATTGTTATATTCTCTTTTTGTCTCGAATATTGTATAGTTTTCGTGACAAGCCAAGAAACCAAAATTTCTTGTTAGTTTTTATCCAAATAAACTATATTATCTACATTGTAATGAAATCCACCTATCTCTCCATCAAACCTGCCTTTAACATACCACGCATAAGGACTGATACCTTCATTCATTATTTCTGCAAGTTCATCAGCTTTTCTTTGGTGCTCATCAGCTTCATTCTGCATAGATAATTTTTGAGAATCCCATATAAGATTTGGAATTGTATCTACACACTTTCTATACATTTCAGTCTCTTTTATGTATTCTCTTATAACTTTTGTCATTTTGGGTATATTGTCTTTTAATATAAGTTCATTGCTAAGTTCATACGGATATAGGATTAAAACTCTTCTGTCCATATATTCCGTAGATATTAATTCCTGTACACAAAACTTTGGTTCTTCTACCAAATAATCGCCTCGTCTCTTTTCATTATTCTTATTTTTAATAAAACGCCTCTGACATTGAATCTCCAAGTCTTACAAGATCCGCTACTTCCTCATCAGACATAGAATTAATTTCTTCAATCGAAAAAGTCTCTTTAATTGCAAAATATGAATTATACCAATTTTCATCACAGCCCATACTATTTCTTGCTGTGGTCAATACTGGTTTATTAATGTATTCTAATAATTTTTCTTTCTCAGTCATTTTTCTCTCCTTCATATTCGGCTACTCTCTTACTTCCAACCTCACAAATATCCTTATCCTTCTCAAAACATATGTAATTTCTACCTGTATTCAAAGCTGCAATTGCAGTTGTACAACTTCCTGCACATGAATCAAGAACTAAATCTCCTGGATTTGTATAGGTTTTAATCAACTCTTCGATCAGTGCCACAGGTTTTTGTGTTGGATGCAGAGCCGACTTTTGAATATCTTTTGCAAACGTCCATACCGACTTAGGGTATCGTTCTGTACTATCATAAGTAGTAAGACCATGTTCTCCATAATCAGTAGTCTCTTTACAGTTAGTCTTATGTTCTGCTTTGCTAACTTTTCTTGGATGTCCAGTTGTTTTTTGTGGATTATATGTAGGAAGTTTCTTATAGAAAATACAGATATCTTCATGTGAACGTAATGGCATTTTCTTAGCATTTAGAAATCCCGTTGGTTGAGTTTTCTCCCAAATCAAATTGTATTTCCAAAGCTTTCTATTACTCTGCATCAGATCTGCAGTAAACATACCATTTGCAAATAGAATTATCGCTCCATTATCCTTAATAACTCTTTCATACTGTTCCCATAATGGTTCAAATGGAATAATTGAATCCCATTTATTTCGTGAGGTTTGACCATAAGGGAGATCTGTGATAATCGTATCGACTAATTTATCATCAATCTTTTTCATACCTTCAAGACAATCTTCATTGTATATTTTGTTAATCTCTAACATTTCTTACTCAGAGCAAATCCAGATTTAATGCTGCAGCAAATCTCTTGCTCCTTTCAATGTATTATTCTTTGTTTCCAAATAACTGTTTCTGCAATGAATCACATAAAACTTCATAAATTTCATCTTTGACATCATTAAAATCATAATTAGAAATAAAGCTATATACTCTACTTTTAATAAATTCCTCATTATCTTTAATCGCCTTATTCATGGCTGTAATGGCTGGCGACTCATCATTCTCCCATGCATCTTTTCTACGCCACATAAGATAACTGATATGAGAATCATCCTGTAAAAGACTTACAACTTTATCTTTAATAAACTCAAGCGAATCTTTGCCAATTGCTTCTGACACTGCTTTGAATAAATACTCATATGATAAATTGGTCATAACTCGTTCAATGTCGCTTGGTTTTCTAAATAGTTCTTTAACAGCTAACGAAAACTGCTCTTTTGCTATTTCTTTCATTTCTTCCTGAGATAAATAGTCTTCAATATTGATATTTACTTCCACTTTTATACCTCCTAACTTCCAAAGAAACTTCGGTTTACTTTGTTCTATTCTCCGTCATATAATTTAACTGTTCCGTCTGAACTGGACTCTACTTTGTATCCATCATCTAAATAATCATTCATGGCTTTCTCAAAATCTTTGCTATTTTCCATTTCTAAAATTACACATTTCTTCATATGGTTTATTCTCCTTAATTCTCAGCTTCTTCTAACAAATCAGATGCATTCTCTTTCATATACTGACTTACTTTGATATATCCTTCGGTATTATTCTTTTCACTGAAACCACGGAATTGTACTCTTGCCGGATAAGCATTTGTAATTTCTCCATTATCATTTACATCTACAACAATCGCCCACCCGAATGTGTGTAAAATCATGTTGATCCACCAAAGAAATCCACTTTCTCTAAATTCTTTCCATGTCTTTTTAGTTAGCATTTTGTATCTCCTGTTAATTTATACTCCAAAGAAATCTATGATTCTTGATCTTCTTTTTCCTTGCTCTTAGAAAGATCAATTTCAGTTTTGGATTTAACAATATATGTTTTATTTTCATAATCAATTAAGAATACATATCTTATATCCATACTTACACGTTTAACTGTTACTTCAAAACGTGCGATATTATCTTCTAATGCAAACATACATGATTCCTCATCAACATATCCATCAGATAATTCTTTAAGAATAATTGGAGTCTCACTTGCCCCTTTATAAATATGTAATGTGTATACTTTTTTAAATACATTTACCCAACTCAAATCGAGATAAAAGTTCACGGTGTTTCCAGAAGTATGCTCAATTATTCTTGATAATTGATCAATCCTATCTGATAACCTTCTAATCTTTTCATCATACTTTTTTTGCGTTTCTCTAAAAACATCATCAGTTGTATAATCTTTTAATATTTTAAATTTTATCTTTTTTAATGGATTATTCATCTAATTTTGCCCTCCCCTTTGTTCTTTCCATACTCATTACAATCCTCCTTATACTGGATAACATTTTGGCAACTTATTTTTTATAACTTCATACGTCATTCCTTTGATAATATCTACTGAATATCTTCCGCTATATGGAAAGAACCATTCCAAATGAACAATACAATCCTCTCTGTTTGCGATTTCAATACACTGATTTATTTCATCATCAGTTGGTGTGCTTCCATCGGCTCTATAATTTTGCACTAATTTCATATAATTCTCTCTCCTTTTTCCATAAGAAATTCCGCTTTACTTGGAACTTCCTGTTATGTTATTCTCCGTTATAACTTCATAAAACTCAAAATATGTGCTATAACATCAACAGTCCATCCGTTGCCGATTGCTTCAAATCTTCTTGTCTTAGGCATTGCTTTTACATTACCACTCTCATCCATTCCAAACTCTGTATAATTGTCTGGCAGTGTCTGAAGTCGTTCAATCTCTAATGGACATGTCTTTTTATATTTTTCTCCACCAAGCCAAACATTAAATTTTGTTTCTGTTCTACAACGTGGCACTGTTGGAGCTTTCTTGTCTAAAAAGTACAGCCTGTCCTGCTGCGAATAATGACCTTTACCACCAAGGTCATATTTTATATAATTCTCACACTTAATCATTGTGTTTCTGATTCTGTCATCAAAGTATTTGACTAAATCTGAATCATCACAGATAACATCTTTCACTAATAATCCTTTATCATCAGGAAGTGTGATATTTGGTATGTTCGTCCAATACAGACGTTTTCTTCTCTGGGCTGATAATAACTGACTATCAATCATAATTGGTTGTACACCCAATTCCTCACTAATAGCATCTTGAATCTCATCAGCCATTCCATAGTTATTTTCATATAGGAAATATTTTGGATTTGTGTTATTCTTTGCTTCCACGAATTTCTGAAACAGTTTCCAACCCTCACCGTCTGTATCAATTTCTCTCTTCAATTTTGCTGTTTTGCTACACTTGGCTTTCGACCAGAACTGGCAAGGTGAACCACCCATTAATAGATCGACTCCGTTAAATTCCTTGAAGTCGGTAGAAAATACGTCACCGTATCTTTTGATATCAGGATAATTGTATCTACTGATTTTGATTGCATTCTCTTCAATTTCAAATGCGTTATACTCACTGACTGAAATATTGGCTCTATCTAATGCAACTCTTCCACAAGAGATTCCATCAAATAGACTTAACACTCGTAGCCCTTGAGAATTATTTTTTTCTTTATTCTCTGTCAAAATACACTATTTTACAGAGGTTACGTAACCATAATTACCTAGGAGTTACTGCTTAATTCCTTTCTTCTTAATTTTTTTGTTGTAAAATCCTATGGAATTTGCACGTCTACAAAAACCATAAGAAAAAAATATTTCATTGTTCTTTTTGGAAAATTTGGCTGATCAGCCGTGAATAGAATTACTTCTATATTAGATTATTCTCTACCTGGAACTTCTTTAATTCATCTTGAATCATCTTCTGTATATCTTCTTTATCAAAAGATATATTTGCAACTGGAATAATATTTGTATTTGGATTAATCTCACCAACAATAGCCTTATCAAATGCTTCTAAAAACATTTCTGCGATTTCCTTTTCATAATTGCCACATAGACCGCTATAGTCCATATCTGCAATTACTCTTGAAAAGAAATCTTTGAACTTATCAGCGATAAAATCTCGTTCATATTCTCTCGGAATATCAATTGTTAATTTCACTCTTTCACCTCGCTTATTCTCTGTATGGCTCAGGACATTTCTGCCATGCAATTACATCTACACTACTGCCACTCGGTAAAACATTCCAAGTCCAATTTCCTTTCGGATATTCACATCTATCAGCTTGTCTTACTTGTCTACCAAAAGATGTTTCTATTGTTACTAAGTATCTTCCTTTTTTCTGCGGTGGATTCTTAGTTCCCCATTTTGCCATTCATCTCACCTCACTCTACAATATCCTGATAATCTGCTCATACAAACAAATGTCTCTATCATTGATTGCTTTATTTATATGCATATGACCAAACAAATGCTTTTTATATTCAGTTGCGGCTTTTACTTCTTCCAAGTAATTAGTTAATATATCTGGTTCATACAACCCTTTACCACCCATAAGATATAACTCTGATGTAGAAGGACTATGCGTGATAATATAATCAACTATATTATTATTCTCTTTTAAAACATCTAACCCATGCTGCATTTCTTCAACTGTTGGTAATTCTTCTTCCCACCAAGATAAATCTTTGATACGATACATATATTTACCTTGTTTATCAAGCTCCTTGGCTTTCTCTCGCCAATTTTCATCGTTATAATCAAGAATCCCATCTTGAATATCATGACTTGATGCACCACCAAAAACAAAGAATTTCTTATCTTCGATAGTGAAAACCTCACCACGCATTAAGTGCAATACATTGGATCTGATTTCATGAACCTTACCACTATGCCATTGCTTGATAGGATAAGTTGCAAGCCTTTTATGATTCTCGTGATTTCCGTCAACAAATACTGTTGTGAATGGTTTCTGATTAAGCCAATCTAACCAATATTTTTCTTGCTTGCTTTCACCATCTCTGTTCCATACAAGACCAAAATCACCAAGAATAATTACAGTGTTCTCATCTTTATTGCCAGAAAAATCTTTCTGTTCATAGAAATTATCTTTACTTAATCTTACTGAATTTCCATGTATATCACCTGTTACATATACTGCCATAGCTCACCTCATTCTTCGAAGATTTTCTCAATAACTTTCAACTTAATAGTCTGACTAAATTCTGAACCAGCAGCTTTTGGATGACCTCCGCCACCAAATAAACTTGCTACATCTTTACCAAGATCAATATCTTCTTTAACAGTTCTATAAGATACCGTACAACCATCAATATCAATCATAGCAACAAAATCAATTTCAGGATGCATTTTACAAAGTCTATTACCTAATTCGCTAACAAACCTATCTGCAAATACAAAACCACAAACCTTACCACACATAGGACTGGTAAACATAGTTTCGTTCTTCTCTTCGATATATCTATCAATTTCATCCTGCTTAATCTTCAGAACAACCTCATCTTTAGCAGATAATAATGGAAATATTTCACCACGTATCTCTGAAATACACCAATGAATAAAATCATCTCGACCATATAGATATAATAAATCATTTACCTGCTTACAAATAACACCTTCATCACCGAGTTCTGACCATCTCCAAGTGTCATAATCTCTCACAAGTTCAGTAAATCTCTCTAACGCTTTATTATTCTCTAACTCTTCACTCAGACAACCATTCATACCTAACCAATGATAAAACAACATAGTTCCCGATGTTTTAATTCCTTTGGAATCTTCGATAACTACATCACACCAATCATACTTATTTAATCCAAGAGCTGTTGGATGATGATCTAATAACTGAACATTGCCTCTTTTATTCAGCAACTCAGCAGTTTCTTCATTGACACGAATATCGGTAATATAAATTGGGATTGTGTCGTCCTGTTTTGTTTCCAAATATTCCGTTACAGTTGAATCAATATTGTCGTAATCACAATATGAAATTTCTACATTATCTTTACCAAATGCAAGTTGTGCTAAAATACCACAACCGATTCCGTCTAAATCACTGTGGCTAAATAATCTTACCATTATAATTCTCTCCTAACTTCATCCATTCTTTTGTTGTCTCAACATATTTAAGCAACTCACTTTTCTCGTTTAGATATACACCTTCAATTACTAACTGCAAAAGACAATTCAGTGTATTCCCTATTTCTTTTCCTGGCTTATATCCAATCTCAATCAAATCATTTCCATTAACAGCCAAATCTTTCAGTGAGAAACATTCGTCTTTCTGTAAAACTTCATCTAAGATATATTCGATATTGTCAATTTTCTGAAGCCTACTCTCTTGCTCTGTATAAGCCTGCGCTTTAATATCTGCTCTACGAACATTCAGTAATCTTCTAAATTGTTCTTCTCCAATCTTATTGAGCCATCTCTTGATATACTTTTCACCCACTTCAAAGGTTGCATCATGATAATAAACAAGCTGCACTACTTTTTCTCTTGTATCATTATCAAAACGAAGTCTTTTCATAATTGTATCAGTCATATTAGCACTGACTTTTCCATGTCCTTTGAAATGTCTAATACCATCCTCGCCATCTTGATAACAATGTGGTTTTCCTATGTCATGAAAAAATACAGCCAGTGATGTAATCAAATCTCTTGAATTTAAATCGGGTTCACAATCACATTCATAAGCTTGTACTGCATGTACTGTATGATTCCATACATCATAGATGTGATATGGATTATTCTGCTGAAATCCAAACATGTCTTTAATTTCAGGAATAAATAACGAGAATACTTCACGGAATAATCCCATCTGTATATAAAACTCGCTTGATAATGCAATCTTACAGAACTCGCTGTTGATTCTCTCAATAGATATATTCTCTAAATTCTTATACATTTTATGAATATTCAAACTTACGTCAGAATCAACCACAAATCCCAGTTGTGAAGCAAACCGAATAGCACGTAAAATCCTTAAAGCATCTTCTGAAAATCTATCCTCTGCTCTGCCAACACATCTGATTTTATAATGCTCAATATCTTCCATTCCATTAAACGGATCTACAAGACCAACTTCATCATTGTATGCCATTGCATTGATTGTAAAATCTCTTCGTTTTAAATCTTCTTCAAGATTTCGTGTGAATGTTACGCTATCAGGTCTACGACTATCTGAGTAATTACCGTCAATTCTGTAAGTGGTACATTCATATCCTTCACCATCAATTACAATGGTAATAGTCCCATGTTGTAAACCAGTTTCAATAATTCTCTTGCCCTTGAATACTTTCATCATTTCATCTGGTATGGCAGAAGTTGTAATGTCATAATCGTGAATTGGTCTGCCAAGAATACTATCTCTCACACATCCTCCGACCAAGAAAGCTTCATATCCATTATCCTGTAAAGTATGAATAATTTCATTTGCACCAGATGGAATTTCAATTTTTAGATTAGATTTCACCTTTTACCACCCTTTCATTTACACTAGCAACAAATTCATTGATAGCCTTATAATTAGGATTATCAGGAAGACTTGTGTTTTTCTTCGCATAATCTAATCTCTTTTCATAATCATTTACCATTTCAAAGAATTCTGGGATTGGCTGATCGTTGCTATCCAAATACTTACCATTACGAATATCCATAAGTAAATCATGTTCGTCTTCTCTATACGTGATTATTCTCTCTTTTTCAAGAATATCCAAACACATCATGTACAGACGAATCAAATGCATTGAATGTTTAGCGATTTTACCATGTTCAATTGCTTTTTCATTTCTCTTACCAATTTTTCCATACTGACGAACTGTATTCTGAAGCTCATTCCACATAGAACAATAATCTCTTAATGGATAATGATGTAATTTTACATCCATAAATATCTCTGTGTCATAACCTTCCTGCACAGCTTTATCAATATATAATTTCATAGAATCATCTTCATATGGTGTATATTTCTTTGTGAAGTCAGTCTGCATAAATTCAAGAGTTTTTAGAATATGTTCCTCTAATTCAGACTGCGACATCTGATGTGCAGCTTTCTGATTTAATCTGTATAACTGCTGATTAGCATAACCACCAAACGAATAACAAGCTCTCTTTGATAAAAATAAATGTGCATTATCAATTAACTCCTGACCAATAGGTGATACATAAAAGTAATGTTCAGGCTTATTTCCAAGCATTTCTATTGTATTAGGATTGGTGTTACTTAACAACGCTACTAACTTATTAAAGGCATAAATGGTTGTGTCTGTCTCATTGTTTACAAACTGCTCAAAATTCTCATTTGTAAGAATCTGCATCTTGCTATTCAAAGCACAACCACGAATATCTAAATCACTGCCCTCATTATTTGTTCCATATGCATGACTTCCACCAAGAGTTAAGATAATGATATTGTTACCCAAATTCTTATCTGTTCTCAGGAAGTCATACTCTTTTGATTTTAATTTGTCCTTAATCTGTTCAATTGTCATTGTCTTAATCTCCTAAAATAAATTTCCCTGACTATCTACCATACCTTTGTACCCACACCATTTACATTTGCAATGCATGGAAGCACCGTCAAAACTCTCAGTAATATAATCCTTTTGGTGACAATGCCATCCTATTTTACAAAAGAACTTTTGTAATGGTTTAATATAATCTGCTAACATGTATGGTACAAATAGCAAGAATAATAGACCAATTAAAATTAAAATAACAACATATTTCATATTTTCACCTCCAAAATTCCACAAGAAATGTGCGTTTCTTTCTAATGTAATTTATATACCATATATAGTATATATTGTGTTTTACAATCGCTATATATGGTATATTGATAGAGCTAGTAGGCTGTGACGCCTACCAACCCTTAAATTATTTATTCTTCTTACGTTTTCCTACAACAAATCCTGCTCCAAAACATACCGCAAGACAGATTAAGAAAACTCCAATGTTTAATACAATCATATTGTCACCTACTCAATAATCTTGAATGATACATCTGTTCTTCTATTCATTGCACGATGTTCTTCTGTATCGTTATCTACTACAGGATTGCTTGAACCATTACCAACGATTACAATTCTATCGGCAGAAATCCCATTCATAATGAAGTAGTTTTTAACTGTCTCCGCTCTCTGTAATGAAAGCTTTTTATTATACTCGTCCTGTGGATCAGAGTTTGGATTAGGATCTGTGTTACCTGCAATCTCAATAATTGCACCATCAAGAACTTTTGCAATATCAATAAACTTGTTTAACTCCTCAGAAGCAACTGCTGAATCAGAGAATTTAGCTGTATTCTTTACAAAAGTTACTGACGCAGAACCACTTAATAATGCTTCAGTATCTTCGATTGTCTGTTTATTATCTTCTGTAACCTTCACAGTATCTGTGTTAGATACTTCTTTTGTGTCTGAATCATCTTCAATTGCCTTAATATATGTATCATCAAAGATATTATCTACAATATTAGCGTTCACCGTTTCTCCAATAGAAGTCCATACTTTACACATATCAGAATAAATTGTCTTTGCTGTTCCATTTAATAAATCAGAATTATCTTTCCAAGTTGTGAGTTTTGCAGTAGCTGCACTTCCAGCAATATCTTCATCAGATGCAGTATTGAACATAGGCATTACTTCTCTAATTGCTGTAAACTCATTATCGTACATATCTGATGCTTCGAGAGAACCCTGAATAAATTTCTCTACGACCTCTGGATATGTCTCTGCAAAATTCTTATCAAATAAGATTCCATCCATTACAAGGTTTGTTGAACTTGCTGTGCTAAATAATACATGTGCATCTGTCATATTCTGTGCCTGTGTTAAGTAAGGCTCCCATGTAGCTGCTACATCAATCTGTCCTGCAAAAAATGCTTTTGCTGTATCATCTGCTGTTGAGAACAATACAAGATTGTTAATAATATCGGCTTTTTCATTATCAGATAAATCAGAGTTATTTACGAACCATACAACTAAAGTCTGTGCCTCTGAAAACTCAGGAACACCAATTTTTGCTCCAACTAAATCCTTTACTGTTTTAATAGAAGATTTTGCAATAATACCATCACCACCATTTGAATAGTTTGTGATATAAGGCATTACTACATCTTTTCCTGCTTCTGTAAATTTCTGTGATAAAAATGCTGTTCTGTTGATTGTGTAACCTGCTGCATTTAAATCACCCTTAATTAATGCATTACTTGACTGTGTAGCGTCATTAATAACATTGATATTTACATTGATTCCAAGCTTTCCATAAATAGAATCTGGCTGAGTTGTAAGTCCACCATTAGCATCAATAATAGACTTCCAACCAATCCATTCATCTAAAGACAGATTAATCGTTCCATTACTATCAGACTTTTTAGTATCCGTCTTTACATCAGCAGTTGTATTTGTGTTAGAATTTGTCTTATTATCTACTACAACATTATCTGTCTTTGTGTCACTCTTAGTCTTAACAATACCTGTTTTTAATCCGGCGAAAACACCACCGCCAATTAATACAATAACCAAAATCATAATTAAAATCTTTGAAGCTTTTGTAAGTCTAAATCTTTTCGTATTCATTCCATTCTCTCCTTATTTGTTATATTTTTTCTTTAAACTGTCCAGATAATCATTACTGCTATTTTTCTTAGCTTCAACTTCTGCTTTTGCAAGTTTCGTAGACATCTTGTTATTATGTACTACTTTTGAACCCTCAACAATTGCATCTAAGTCTTTATTCTTATCTCTAACAGAATCAAGAAGTTTATCAGTTGCAGTTACATTTTTTAACTCGTCCATATCATCATAGACTTCCTGTAACTGTTTCTTCACTTTCATATTCTCCACAACTTCCTTACTTTCTCTCTTCAATTTGCGGAGATTCTTTTCACACATTTCCTGTGCTTCTTTTGCAGTGTTAGCTGCGTCTTCATATGCTTTAACTAATTCTGAATATCTCTTGATATCAGCCATAATCTCTTCTCTCTCATCAGCCTTTAACTGTGCTAATTCGATCTTATTTGCTTTTACAAGAGATTCACATTCAGATTCGACCTTCTCAAGCTTTGTTTTGAGATTCTTCATATCTTTCTGTGCATTGCTTAATTTACCAGCAGCCACTTTATAAGCATTATCTGCTTTGTTATAAGCATCCTGTGCTTGATCAATTTTTTCTCCATAAATAGCCTCTGCACCTTCTGGAGTTGTAGCCATATCTTTGATGAACAATCTCGTAATTCCCGAAAATAATGTTCTTGCTTCAGGAAATAAAATGAAAATCAAAATAATAACCGCAATCACCAAAATCACAATAAGTTTTCCAAGATCCATTAATTGTCTCCTCCTTCAATAAATTTAATTAATCCAGAAATTCTACCAACTTCTGTATTAATATTATTCTCTGAAATCTTCATCTCTGACTGCTGTTCAGAAATTTCTTTTTCCAATCTTGCAATCTCTTTTTTATGATTCTCAATTTCAGTTTCTTTATCAGCGACATTAGCATTTCCTTCATCTAAGATTTTTGCCAATACACTATTTAATACATCCACTCTCTGTTCACCATCAAGTGTTACATCAGTAACCGTTAAGCCAAACACTCCAAGAGTCGCCAACACTGAACCTCTCTTTGTCTCTGTAACCATTTCTTTTGGAAGAGAATTAATCAGTTCTTCAATTTTGAAAATTGATTTCGACCTATCAGATAACTCATTCTGAGCATAAATATCATCAATAAGAGTATCTGTATGTACCTCGTCAAGTTCAACTGGAACTGTACTATCCTCCACAGAATAATCAGTGCCTACATCATAATTCTCTTCTTCTGGAACTTTCTCTACGAAAAAGTCTCTAAATCCCATTTTGTTTCCTCCTTAAATTAAAATTCTATAATCACGTCACACATTTTTTGTGCTTCTTCTTTGCTATGTGTAACCATAATTATTGTGTTATTTGTTTCTTTATGCTGCTTGATAATCAAATCTTGCATTTTTTGTCTAGTTTCAATATCTAATGCAGATAATGGTTCATCCATAAGAATTATTTCTGGATTCATAAATAATGTTCTTGCCAAAGCAAGTCTTTGTCTCATACCGCCTGATAGTTGTTTTGGATATTTGTTTTCATTACCTTCCAATCCAACAATAGAAATCATTTCTTTTGCTCTATCAATATCACACTTATTTATTCTCCCTTTGACTTTCTGTGCTATCAGAATATTATCCAAACACTTTAGCCAATCAAATGAAGTATAATTTTGATGCATCATGTAAATATTATTTTTACTTGCCTTAGTAACTAATTCTCCATTTACAACCACATTCCCACTTAACGGTTTTATCAGACCTGCAATTGTTCTTAGCAAAGTTGTTTTTCCACAACCAGATTCACCTAATATCCCATAGATCTTAGAATCAAATTGATAGTTAAAATTCTTCAATAAAGGCTTGTCTCTGCTATACCCTGTATATAACTCATTCAACTTAATCATTTATATACCTCCATTTAAAAATATGTTTTACTAACCATTTCGCAGAAAAATCAAATATAATACTTATGATCATGATTACGATAATAGCCATAAAAACTAAATCTGTTCTTCCTCTTGAAGAAGATTGTTGAATTATATAGCCCAATCCGTATTTTGCATTAATTGTTTCTGCTACGGCTATATATGTAAACCCAATTCCATACATCATGATGAAACTATTTAATACTCCTGGTAAAGATGCAGGTATTTGTATTCTCCAAATGGTTTGTATCTTATTCATTCCGATTGTTAGTCCTGTATCAATCAAATCGCTACTGACTTCCTCTAAACATAAAATGACTGATGGCATCATATATACAAAAGTTGCTATAAATAAAAATACTATTTTCATCATTTCGTCTATACCAAACCACATAATCAACAGAGGATAAAAAGCTGTGACAGGAATGTATCTCATAACACTGATAATCGGATTTAATATATCTTTTGCTGCTTTTGAGTTATAAACTAAAATTGCAATAGGAAATGCAATAAATCCTGATACAAAAGTTGCTATAGTTATTCTCAAGAACGAATATTTAATAGCCATTATCAACTGTCCAGTTTTCAACATTGCAATTAAATCTTTAAATACTGTCTTTGGATCTGGAACAAATAATTGATTTACATGTTGCGAAGCAATACTCCAAATTATAAGAATAGCCATTAGTAGTGCTATTCTTTTTAAAATAGTTTTCACATTCTCACCTCTTTCTATATCTATATTCTCTTTTTAATTTGGGAATTTTATTGAGCTGAATCGCTCAGAAATTTTTCAAATGAAACGAAGTTTTACTTCGATTTTTCTCTCTCATACCAATCACATGTCATTTTTAATTTAAATCCTGGCATAAAATCTCTATAATCAGCACCAATCGCATTATAAACTAATGGCTTATTACATTTAGGGCATATTAAAACAGGTCTAAATTCATTATCTATAACTGGAAAATAGCTTTCTATTTTAAATCCACAGTCACATTTTGATTCATGCTTAAAATATTCATATTTTAAAACATCATTTTCGATTATTGTTGATTCTGTTCTACTTATGCCATTTTTATAAGTCAAAGCATAAAATTCAATATCCTCATCATCATATGGTTTGTCATGCTTGTACAAATAATAATGTGTTAGTTCATGAGATAAAATATCTGCAATAATATAGATATTTTGTTGAATCAAATGTTTTGATACCTCTATATATGGATTGTCATCTGATACAAACCATGCATGTGTTCTTTTTAGACGATTATTTACTTTAATTGGTATGTCTAAATCTTCTTCAAAATATCTTTTATATAAATATCTCCCAAAGATATTTAATTCTTTTTCATCCATAGCTTCCTCTTTTCTAAATCTTCCAAAGAAATCGAACTTTACTGTTATTTATCTACAATAACTATCTCTTTGCCACAATAAGGACAATATTTTAAATTTGCCATATTTTCAGGTATCCTCCAATATGGATCATCAGCATCATTATGTTCTTTCGGGCAAATCGTTCTATAATCGTATTTTATCCATTTACAAGTTTGTATTTCCTCGTATCTTCGGAGTACAACATTTCCTTCATCAATAAATATTTCCATTGGCTCACCAGTTGCATCTGTTTTCCCAAACACCTGCCTTCTAATTTCCTTTGGAATTACTATTCTACCTAAATCATCAACTCTACGAATTATTCCTGTTATCTTCATCTTTTCACCTCACAATCCAAAGAAAAGCACACACTCCTATAATCTCCTGATTGTCTCACAAGCGACCAATATTTCAAGTTCATCATCACAGTAAATACATCCATCAATTGCTCCAAATTGATTAAGAATATCCCAATCGAAGTATCCATTGTAATCACACATTGCAACAGAATAGTTCTTATTCGACTTAAATTCTTTTATGTGTTCTCCGTTTGGCTTATATGTATCAACACCATTATTTTCTACAATAGAAGCAACCCATCCATTCGGAAATACAATGCTTCTTTCTCGTGTCTGACGATGCTCTCCATAATCATTAACCACTTCTTTTAATCCATATTTTTCTGAATATTCTTTTAACATTTTCATCTGTAAACCTCCTAATTTTCCAAAGAAAGAGAATTTTCCTACTCAACATACTGCATTATTGGTTCGTCAGCATACTAAATAAATGCGAGAGGCAGGAATCGAACCTGCGGCGTTGACGTGTATAAGACGTATCCGATCACCACTTCGGTACTCTCGCATAACAGGGCTACCGGGATTCGAACCCGGAAATAACAGAGTCAAAGTCTGATGCCTTACCGTTTGGCGATAGCCCTTTATACAAAATAAAAACAGTTATTATAGTCTTTATTTTGTTTTTATCTACTTATGTATTCTACGTTTCTTACGATAGATTTGTTGTAAAAAGCTATTCTTCATTAATTCTTAATCTCTCAGCAATTTCCATTACATTTCTAATATCTACAAATCTGCATCCAAAATGTCCAATCGTTTCATTTTTACAATTAGCTACAAAATCATCAATTGCTGTATTGTAAGCCTTATTGCAACTATCTTCTGCAAAATCTGCATCAATCATTGTATTTCCACACACTTCTTCACTATTAAGAAAAATATCCTTTTTAATTTCATTGATCATTTTTTACTCCACCGCCTTTCACAATCTCGATAGCTTCTCCTATACATACTTCTATGCATTTTTCATACGGAGTGCCTTTATAATAGTGCATTTCTTCGTTTGCATAATCTTCTAACTGCTCCACAACCTTGTCCACATCATAGGCAGTAGGTTGTTTATTGATTACGCCAATCAAGTGTTGACGTTCATAAAACATATCCATGAAGCCGTTCTCTTCTGCATAGTCTCTGTCTCTTATCATAAGTTCAATAGGTTTGTCTGCATCAATCAACCTTCCCATTGTCTGCCCTCCTGTTTTTTATCTCCAAACAACACGTTGCAAATCCACCGCCGGTTCTTTACCGGAGGGTCTATTGGTCTAAATGTTCTCCCGGTTTCTATGCTGTTTCCACATTTATAACATTTCATTCTTTATTCCTCCAATCTAACTTCTGACCGCAATTCTTACAGTATTTTGGCTTTATATCCAGCGGTGTCTCACAGCATAAATTTGCCCTACAATTCGGACACAGCTCATATGGTTTTCCGTTTATTCCGTTCCACCCATGCCATTCGCCATTTTTGTCGTAACAGCCCTGGTGTAATGCTCTTTTTGCTGTCTGTTTCTCCACAGCCGCACGGCATTCTTCCGATGTGCCGATTGCCCTGTACTGCCGCACCTCTTCCATTGCCTTGATTGCCAGTTTGCAAGCATCTACAAGCTCTTCCTTTGTAAGAGGAACCGGAACGCCGCCCGGCTTTTCAAAATCATCCAATCCTGCTGCCAACCTCATTGTATATAAAATTTTCTTTACTTCATTTTCTGTCACAATAAACCTCCATTCTTATAGGTTTTTATTGCATAACTTATTATTTTGTTGTAAAATAAATTTGTAACTAACAATATATGTAGTACAATGAATAATATCCTCTAAGACAGTCTATATATTTTTAATAGACTGTCTTATTGTTTTTAATTTCTATTTGCTACATATGAATCGAAATCTTTCTTCATGTATGTAAAATTAACTTTCTGATTGGAACTAAATGTAATATTGCTCATCTCATACTTTTTAATCCATTCCTCAAAATTAATATCCTGTTCTTTCATACATGCATACGCCATAATTGCAACTAATGCTTTCTTGCAGGAAATATAAACGGGAGAATCAATTCTTACACAGTCATCAACCATATCTTCATAAAATTCTATATCCTCATCTGTTGCATTAGGATTTGCATTTTTCTGTACAAAAGAAAGAGCCGTTTCATTTGCATTTTCTTCATTATTTTTCGTCTCAATATGGAAATAATTCATCATCAAACTTGTATATGTATCAATTTTTGCTTGAATAATTCTTTTATCAGATGTACCAGATTCCTTATCAAGCATATCATAGCTCCATTCACCAACAACCGTGTCATGTAAGACATTTACAAGTTCATTTACAAACTCTGCAAACTTATTATCTTCAAGACCAATCTTTGTAAAATTATGGAACGTAGCAATCCAACAAAGAACATCCTTGAATACGAATACATTCTGGAATTTGCTGCCACAAACTTTTGCAATACGATTTCCGTACTCGTTTACTTTTTCAAATTCATCGAATGAGGAGTTTTCTTCAAGATATTCATTTCTATCATTGGGTGACTTCTTCCAATCATTCATATGAAACGTAGCCATTACAGAATTTGCAACTGTTTGTTCGTATGTACCGTTCTTACGCATTGATTTAGAAGGTGCAACACAGTTTTTGTAAAATTCATTATTAGCAATATTCTTAATTTTTCTTGCATATGTAGGTATCCACGTAAGGGCTTTCTGATTAGCCCCCATGCTCTTGTTCCGATTATATCTACGGACTAATTTACTTATTTCCTGCATAGTACAATTTTGATGAACAACAATTCTAATCTGATAATCATCGAATTTCTTTTTTAATTCTTCTGGCAATTGATCGAAGGTTTTATTTCTAATATCAAACTCGCAATTGTCCCAAAGAATATTTCCATCTTCATCTTTGACAAGATGCCCATCTTTATCTCTTCTTTTTGCCTGATACTGAATGACACTATTTTCAAAATTTTTAGTAGTCTTCCAATTCATATGACGAAACTTATTTAATGCTGTCGTGCGCTGAATTCCATCAACAATATACTGCTGTGTAAGACCGCCACCAAGTTCTTCTTCCCCAACAATAATAGGAGGAATATAATCCTCAGTAAGAACCGTTAAAATCAGCTCATTGATTGCTGCGTTATCCCAACAGAACATTCTTTGTACATCCTGATTCTCTGAAATATCTTCACTATTTACACTTTTAAGATATGAAATTAATGAAATTGCCTGTTCCCTTACTTTTTTTGCCATGATTTTATCCTCCTATTATTGAACTACATCAGTACTCTGACATTTTCGTATGCCTGTATAGCTGCTAAATTTTGTGAATACTCTTTTGCTGTCATATGTAAATATTCTCTTATATCCTTTGCTTTATATCCCGAACTAAGCAGAGAAACAATTTGTTTTTGTGTTGCAGAAAGTTTATCAAGATATTTTTCTATCTTTGTACCGGCAAAGTTTTCTCCACATGCTTCTTCGAATACATCAAAATTAGACGGAATAAGTTCACTTAGCTCTAATCCGTCATCACCAACTAAACTATTGATGCTTTGAATTTGTTTAGCCGGGATTCTCTTTTTTCTGTTTCTGTTTCTAACTTCCGTATTAAATTTGCGTTTAATATTGCTCGTCAGAAATGTTTGAAAACTGCATTCCTTATCATCACTAAACTTAAATACACTATCACTTAACACTTCCAAAGCGATGCTATAAAAATCGTCATAATCTTTATCAGAAATACCTCCGATTTTTATAAGTACCGGATAACATACCTGCCGCAATTTAGAAAGCTCATTGTCACAGTATTCATGTAACACTTGATTGATTTGCCACGAATTCATCTCTTATCACCTCTCTGCTTTTCAAGTTCAACAGTAAGATATTCTCCAAAACTGCTTGAATTTTTCTTCAAAATCGACTTGCACTTAGGACATTGAGCAAATCTTTCTCTTTTATTTTTAGAAAAAGACGTACCTTTAACCATAAGCACGTTACAATGACTACAAAACATCATTCAACCCACCTCCACATATTAAATTTAATTGTTGTTGGAAATATAATAGATAAGACCAGAATTGGAATTTATTGACATTATTGAATAAAATATGTAAAATATTCTTTGGTAGTGGCTTATGCTATTACTTTTTCTTGACACGAGCTGCAATTTATTAAATAGGTGCGCCAACACCGTTTCACTTTAATAGGTTGTAGCTCTTTTTATAAATAAATAATAGAACGCATGTTCGATTTTGTCAATATAATTTTCGAACGAATATGTAAAAGTCCATTTTATAGGACTCATATTACTGGTGGAATTAGTATTGTACTCATTTTTCCACGAGGTTCAAAAGCAATTACGTCTACTTGCCGTTCTGAAAACACTCTAAGCTGATTGACAAAATCATCACATATTTTTGCAATTGTTTTAGCATCGTTAATAATACCCTCACATTCACAAAACTTTTTCTTTGTAAAACCATCATTGTAGTTTCCTTTTTCCAAATCCGTAACAGCCACCAACACAATAGCGTCAGGTTTTGCTATCTTCTGAGCCTTTTCTACGGTTGTTATTACATATTCCATAATTATGCCTCCTTCAGATCAGCTAAGTTTGCAAGATACACCCTTTTTACTTCCCCTCTATCACAAAGTTCTGAAATTGTTCCAAGCTTCTTTATAATTCTGAGTTCTGAAATTTGCCTTACACATTCACCCAATAACATAGAATCGTCCTTTAATCCCTTGGAAACATCCTTAGTAAAAAGAGAATGCGTAGGTTGATTAATATGTTTAATAACCGTGGTGAATGGAAGGACTATAGTTGTTGGGCTATGTAAATTGCCCATAGTGTTCTGTATAATAACAGCAGGTCTTTTCCCAGCTTGCTCACCACCAATATTTACATTCCCAAAATCAACTAAAACAACATCAAAAGCTTTGTAATTATTTTTCATTAGTATTGCACCCTCCTTTCCTTTGATATTTCCAATTATATACTTATTCATATTATATGTCAACATATATTATTGATTTATGTATTATTTTTTGATAGTATATATACAAATAAAGTATTTAGAGGTGCGTTATGATTAAACTAAATGTGAATAATATACTTAGGCAAACTGGGAATTCTGTTTATTGGCTTGCAAAGGAAACTGGTATCTCGCCAAACAATATGAGCAAAATTTGTAATGGTGAAACAGTTAATATAAGATTAGAAACAATGGACAAATTATGCAATGTTTTGGATTGTAACCCAGGAGATTTGTTTACCTATACAAAAGACAGTATAAAATAGTATTGCCATCTCACAAAATTAACCTATTTATTTATTCTCCATTTTGGGGTAATATTTACCTCTTGTTCTTACTGCTCTATCATATACTTCATCGTATGTATCACACCATCTGATTTCAATATTTTTTGTAATGCATTTACATGACATACAGTATAAATCCTTTGTATGCCATTTTTCTCTTTGATGTCCACCTCTCTGTATCCCTTGACCTAAATAATTTTCTCCCATATGCTTGCAACATATAAACCTGGAAGCTTTCTTTGGATTTCCATTTTTACATTTCATATTTATCACCTCATTTTCTACAATAAAAAAAGAAGCAGTTGATTTCTGCTTCCAATACTTATTTTTATATTTGATTTGCTTTCAACAAGAAAGCAATTTTTCTTTTGGTTATATCTTTTCTCTTAATTTATTACAAAAATCAGAGGAATCAAGTAATGAGCCGTCAAATATTTTTTTACCTTCTAATTCATATATTTTCAATGAACCATCGAATCCTATAACAGCATATTCTCCGTTATATTTATTCATATCTGAAAGTTTCCATTTAACAACTTTATACTGTGTACTGTCATCCATAGGATCACAATATCCATCATGTTCTAAAAGAGCAATTCCAAACATATAAACTATATTATCCATTATCTATTCACCTCCAAATTTTCAAAAGAAATCGTCATTTCATATCGTCAAACAATCCTGTTAAATGTTGTTCATTAATCTCACTTGTACTCATCCATTGATAATCAAATCCATTCTCTCCTTCACATTTCTGTGAAATAATATCATCAACATCCATAGCTGTTAAATTATCTGGAACTTCTATTTCCTTTTCAATAGCGTATCTTATTCTCATTTATATCACCTCTTCCAATCTTCCGAGTAAATCATTCTTTCTTCTGATTATAATTTATATGGCTGTATTGAATCTGTTTTAACAACGCAACTTTTCCAATTTGCATTTGGACTGTTATCTCCAATATATTCATTAAAATAAGTTGTCACTTCTTTTCCGTCTTCTATTGAGTGAGAACTTCCAACTCTTCCTATTACCTCTTTATTATCTTCATATCTTCTGGCTTTATAAAAGAATTTCTTTTCGTTAATCATATAATTTCTCCTTTCACAACCTAAGAAAGTTAAATTTCCTTACCAAATGCTACTTTTATCTTGAGGTTTGCCAGTTTTAATTTCTAGTTTTCTGGTTTCACAACATTTTTCTACGCTTGCTTTGATATTCTCTTTAACGCATAAACAACTGTTCTCATTATCGCATGTCGTAAAAATATCATTAAGTATAACATGAATACCCTCGATTGAATTAATATCTATTTTGTTTCCAAATTCATCTGTATATATAATTTTCTTTGACATATTTTTCTCCTTTCAAAGTAAACTATTATTTACTTGTTTCTATTCTACATGATATCATTCAACAATTCAATTACTTCATTTCGTTTAATCGAATGGCATATAATCCTCATCCTCTTCATAATTTTCCTTAAAAATATCGTCATCTTCTCCATTATCAATACAAGTATCAAAACCATCGTTACCGATTGTAAAATGTTGAAAAAAATTTACACCTATTGCATTTGCCATTTCTCTCATTTTATTTGTCACACAAAAATCATCTTCACTTATATCTTTTATCCCATTAGGATGATTATGGGCAGCTATAAATTTATTTGCACCAGAAAGTAAAAGAAATATTGCAAGTTCTCTCATACCAATTAATGCATTATCCGCTGTTCCATGCGATAATTGAAAAACACCCTGCGGAATAAATTGACAATTAAATGATATAATATAAACATATTCCTCTTCTAAATGATCCATTTCAAAATTTTTATTCAAAAAATCAACCATTCTTTTGTATGTTGAAAAATCCGAATCCCAATGAAGAATTTCTTTTTCCTTAAGCATAGGGTGATTAGTTTCATCATCACGAAACACTACAAATCTTTTTACATCCATAATTAATTTGCCTCCTTAGAATATTGCATCTGAAATAATATTTGCCGCTAAATCATTATATTTATTCAAATTATTTTTCAGATAAATTTTTGTTGTTTCCGTTCTTGCATGTCCTAACAATTGTTGAACTATATATATATTTTCGTCCGTCTTTTTTAACATAATGTTTGCAAATGCAGCTCTTAATTTATGTGGCGTTATCGAATACCCCAACGCTTCTTTGGTGTATTTTTCAACTATATTTGAAAGAGATTTTTGAGTTATTCTTGTTCTGGATTTTGAAATAAACAATGCATCATTAAATTTTTCATTTTCTACAATTTGCTCTCTGTCGCTTATCCAATCTGCTATAGCTTTTTCTAACTGTGGACTCATTGTGAAAGTCTTATCTTTATTCCCTTTCTCTATTACACTTCTAATTATATGATTTTCAAAATCAATATCTTCAACATTAATTTCACTTAAAGCGGTTTCACGAATTCCAGTCTGCATAAATAACATCATAATCGCTCTGTCTCTTGATTTCCATTTATATTGCATTGCAACAGATCTTCTGTTGCCAGCACCACATTCAACAGACAATAGAATCTCCTGCAATTCATCTTCCTCCAAATATTTTCTACAAACCAAATCTTCACCTCGTGCTCTTTTAATTTTATTCATAGGATTATCTTCGATATAATCATTTTCTACCAAAAAGTCGAAAAAACTCTTTAACACACTATGGTAACATTTTCTATAAGACAAAGAGGATTGTTTTTTATTCCCCTCGTTGGTTTCTATATATTCAATTGAATCTAAAAATCGAGCAACATCAAATTTATTTATATCGCTTGGCTTGATATATTTGACATTGCTCGAATTAATAAAATGTAAAAATTTTGATATCTTCCTTATATATTCTCTACATGCAGTTGGTTGACGACCTGATTTAAATTCATAATAGTACTCCGTTACATATTGTGGCAATGTAACTAATATTTCTCTTATGTTATTCTCTATTTGTAATGAATGTTCTATTCTACCTTTCATTCTAATCACCTTCCTTTTATATTATGAAAGCATATTATTTAATTTTTCAATACTATCCAATAATCTTTTCAAGCTATTTGTTGAATCTTCAATTGTTTTTGATAAATCATCTAATTCGTTACATTTTTTATTATTTATGACATCAACCTTATCATTCTTCAAACAATCCTCATAAACATGTCCTCCGTTCTCGATATACATATTAAATAACTTATCGCCAAAAATCGTTTCAAATATTTTTTCATTATGATATATGATATAATCTGGCACTTCATTTATAGGAGCCTTAAATCTAAAAACACATAAAATTGCGAATTTTGTATCTTCATAACTATCAAAATAATATTTTTTATATGGTTCATCACTAACCATGTAATACCATTTTTTCATTTAAATCACGCTCCTTATAATGTACCGTATCTTCTATATTTTACTCTTGCTTCTGCATCTTGAATAAATTTGTCTTTTGTTGTATCAGCAAAGCCATCCGGCAAAACTTTTAAATAATATAATCTTTCTTTATACCATGTATTAAATGGCTCTGCCATTTTTTCTTCATATTCTTTTATATATAATGGAAGAAATTTATTTATATCTTCCATTAAAGCTCCTTGACCAATCATGCTTTCTATTGTTCTATCAGTGAATCTAATAATTTTTCTATTCTCCGGATCAAATAGTACTGAAAATTTGTCTTGACGCCCGGGACTTGACCACAAATGGAGCATCTTACGATGTTCATCAGTAAAAATCATATATCTTTCAACATATAACTTCCCTGTTTTTAAATCCTTATATCTAAAACCAGGGAATTCATCTGTTCTATGTTCATCGTCTCCATATTTTATATGCGTTCTGTCGCTTTCGCCTTTTAACGCTTTTGCTTTTTCTTCTTGATATTTTTTTTCTGCTCTGTCAGCAGATAGATTTTTTACATATTTACCTGTTTGTGCATCTCTCAGCCAAATGTTTCCGTCTATATCTTTGCTTATTGACATAGCATGATTAGTTATTAAATCTCTTCTATTCATATCATGGTCGTAATAAGTATTTGTTTCGTCATTTCTATACAGGTTTCTATTTTTATCATCTATTAAAGAATTTTTAATACCAATAAAACCTTTACATCCAATACCAAAAACCGTATAAACTAAGCCAAACAGTCCCATATAAATCCCTCCTTATCTGTTTAATTTGTCTTTATAGTTTTTTCCAAAATGTTTTTCCATAAATTCTTCTGCATTTCTTTTTGCTTCTATATTTTCATTGTTTTTATGTATCATCCAAGGTATACCATACACAAGAATAAATACTACTAAACATCCAATAAATTCTGCCATACTAAATTCCTCCTTATATTTGCCTTATATTGTAATTATATCATTTACCAAGTCCATTATAAAGGACTTTTTGTATGAATTTAGCAATATGGTTCGTATCCGTGTTCCATACTGCATTTATTTCTTTCAATAGCCCAGCTTTCGCCTTCGCCTATATAATAACTTCCTTTACGGATATAATTTGCGTTTACTCTAACCCAAGGATAAATGTGTAATTCTCTTTGAATTCTATCCCATTCGTCATAGTCATCGCCAACAAATCCGTTATCTTTATTTTCTTCCAAACAATGTTTCCAGATTTCTTCAAATTCCTTGCGGCATTGTCTTTTGGATTTCCGTTCTGATTTCATCAACTGATTACCGGCATAATAATAACCACCTTCAGCCGGTTCGTAGATTGGATATTCTTCATAATGTGAAATATATCTCATACTATTTCATCTCCCTTTCTGTCTATCTTTCTCAATAAAATATTCGCAAAAGTCAACCTTGCGAATATTTCTTGAATTTTGAAATGTGATATTCATTGCCTTGTATAATATACTCCGTATTCACTTTCCACTCTCTTTGTAAGCCCATCCACGTCAAAGAATTGAGCTTCATCTTCTGATACTTCCATAACACAAGTGCAATTTTCAATAAGCTCCTTCTCCCATTGTTCTCTTGGTTCTCCAAACAGGATTTTTAATGCAATCTTATCGTCAATCACAGGTGGAATTTCTGTTTTAATCACATAGCTGCAAGCCTTATTTACATCATATTTTTCACTTTCTGTATCTTCATCACCAAAGAAACATAATTCATACCAATGTATATTTTTATTCATGTTTGCCACTCTCCTTTGAAATTTCCGATCCTTATGCTACTTCTGCATATCTATTCCATATCTCTGTTTTAATACTCTCTAAAAGTAAAATTGGAATAAATGGATCATATTCAACTATTTTCTCTCTATTCTGTAAATCAACTTCCATCATACCAACTAAATTTTCTGCAAAGATTTCACAATTATCTTTGGTTAATGGGTATGGAATATCTTCTATAATATCTCCGAATGTATAAAATACATCTCCATTTACCAGCACGTTCCACTCATAATATCCTGGTATGAACTCTACTTTCATAAAATCATCTCACTTTCTAAATCAAGAAATCATCGTTTCATTGTCTCAATTTTTATTAACGGTTTTATTCTTTTTCTGCCAATATTTTTTCCTTGTCGTTTAAGCAATAGCAAAGTTTTATTATATGTTTCAACATCTATAATCGGCTCAAAATTTCCCTTATAAGTTTCACCACAAAAAGTATTGTATCCACAATATTGTGTTCTTGTAAGAATTTTTTGAACGCTATAAGCTGTTGGAATTTTACCTCTCTTTCCTTTGAATCCTCGTTCTTTTGCTTCTTTCGCAACTTCTGATAAATTTTTTCTTAATAAATACTCAGAAAAACAAAAACGTACATATTCTGCTTCTTTTTTATTGATTTTAAACGAATCTTTTCCATCTAAATCATATCCTAATATTTCAGAACAAGTACGTTTTCCTTGTGTAGCTCTCTCTAACATAGCCGCACTGACTCTTTCACTTGTCAGTTCTCTTTCTAACTGTGCGAATACACCAACAACCCCAATCATTGCTCTTCCCATTGGCGTTGAAGTATCAAATGATTCTGTATATGATATCATAGATACATTCCATTTCTGGAATTTTTCCATTGTTGAATATAAATCAGATACACTTCTTGTAAATCTACTAAGTGCCCAAAATAAAACCAAATCGAATTTACCATTTTTTGCATCATTTAGAAGTCTATTTATATCAGGTCTATGCTCAATATCTTTTCCAGAAATCCCTTTATCTGCATATAAATCATATACATTATATTTCCGTTCCTCACACCATTTCCTAAGTGTTTTTTCTTGTGCGTCTAAAGAATATCCATCACGAGCTTGGTCAAGTGTACTTACACGTATATATATTGCCACTTGTTTTTTATTCTCCACATATAACACCTCTCATTCCATTTCTATTCCAAATTCAAGGCAAGCAGCGCATCCCATTTTATCAGGATATATACCATCATTATCCGCAACAATTTCCCATCCATATTCAAAAGATATTATGTTGTCATATACTGCTTGTGGATTATCTTCATTACCATCCCAATCTGTAGCTGGATTATCTCCATTTTTTAATGCTTGTATATCATCCATTAGTCTTCCAGATGTTCCGTATTCATAACCACTATGTAAATAATCTACAATTCCATTATTATTAAATACAACTAATGTTAATCCACCACCATTATCCTCAATAACTTCATATTTTCTCATAAAATTTACCTCCATTCTTCACAGTAAATCCTCATTTCATCTTCTAAAAAATTAATCAAATTTCTTCGATAAATAGTCTCTGCAAGCTCCAACTGGGACGCATTCACAAGCTTCGGAACAAGTTGTGCATTTACATGGACATTTATCAAAATCAATTTGTCTTATTTCGGTGTTTGTCATGTCTTTATACTTTTTCTTTTCCATTTATTTCTACCTCCTATTTTCTAAAGAAACTCTTGTTTCTTCTTAGTCATCCACACATTCAAAGCAACAAATGTCTGCCTCATCAAATGTTAAAGTAAATTCTGTATCTACTTCACCTTCTGTATTCTTCAATACAATGCAGTTTTCTTTTACATCAATAATTTCACATGTTTCTCCGTCCATGCATACTAAACCATTTGTTGTGTACAAATCCCAATAGCCGATATTTCCCTGTTCATCATTTTCAGTATTTATCCATCCACATTCAACGCTAAAATTACTTTCATATAATGTTTTGACGCTAACTGTTACCTTTTCTCCTGAAATATATCCAATTCTACAATTAGTAATTTCATCATAATCAAAGCAATTTCGATTGTATGATTCTAAGAATGTATCATGTAATTTTTTAATGCGAACATTAAAATGCTCTCCTTTAAAATCGAATTCAATTCTCATGTTTTCCATAAATTCTTTATTGCCATCTGTTAAAAATTTTCTTAAATACATATATCATCACTCCTTAATCCACTTGAATAATTAGTCTAATCTGTTTTCCATTTACACAATCAATAACAATTCCATTGTCGCTTGTAACAAGTGTTCCTTCAAATCGTCTCACTCTATCAATTTCGGGTGCTTCACCAGTTTCCATTTGGTCATTGAAAAAATCATATAAATCATTCTCGACAGACTCTTTTGCGATTACCTTTTCAATTTCAAATCCGTCATGACAAAATCCTGTCTCATCTGACAACCAATCCGAAATTTCTTCAAGTGCAAATTCTTTATCTTTCTTGTACATTTCCTCTAATTCATCAGGAACAATCATTTCTGTTGGAAGATCATTGAATACTTCCATATCTCCATCTGTGTCCCATTTGATATTTATTGCTTTCAACATGTCTATCAACCATCCTTTCTAACACTCACCAGTTAATGCCTGCATTAATTCTCCGAAAGTTTCAAAATATAACTGTGTTTCATTTAATACACAACTAACAACCGTATCATCATTAGTAGGAATATCTACTTCGTGATACCATGCATGAATTAATTCATCTACCGTCATAACTGTCTTAACCTGTTCATCATTTGTATTTAATGTAATTACTGTGATATTATCCATAGTGTATCAACCATCCTTTCCATTTGAAATTGCTATTTTTTAGCTATTGTAAATTTCTGTCGCAAGCATATTTATGAGTCTCCATTTCAAATTATCCTTCTCTTTGTCTGTCATAGGTAATTCGTAATAAACCTCATCATCTTTTTCTCCATAATTACATACTGCCTGAATACTGATTGTTTTATTTTCAGTATCAAACATAAGATAGAAGTTATAATATACTTCGTTTTCATATTCGATTCCAACTAAATCCGTGTAGCCATGCTTCTTTCTAATCTCGTTTGTAATATCAATTAATTCATCAGTTGCCACAAGAACAATATTTCCTTCGTGTTCACCACTCGTAAAACAAAGAAAATCTGTATCAATAAAGTCAGCATTGATATTTTTGTATCTCATTTCCATCACTCCAATCTATGCTTCATAATCAAATTCACTCAATCCAGTATCAGACACATAATCCTGCACACCTTCAATATATGTTCCTTCAGGATTCCCATACTCTTCATCTTCATAATCATAATGTAAGAAAATATTGGTAATCAAGTTTTCCATTGATGTCTTCGGCTCATATTTTTGTTCTCTGATCCATGCAGCCATGTAATCATAATCACACCATTTCTCTTTTGGATATGTACTATAATCCTTCTCTTCCATCCATTTACCTGTCCACTGATCTACCATATCAATCACTCCAATCTTCTAATAACTCATACACTTCGTCTTTATTGTCATACATATACTGACTAAACGCTTCATAATCTCCATCTTTATCAGGAAATTCTTCAATAAATCTTTCCCACATTACATCGGATGCCACATTTTCATTGAATAATTTTCCCTTGTATTCAAGTTCTGCGTCTGCCCATTCTCCATGTGAAATATATCCAATATCTTCAATTCCGCAATAGTTTGGATATTCTTTCATCGGGAAGCTTGCTACACCATTTTTTACTACAAAATCTCTTTTTATTGTGCTTGTCATTTTCTCACCTCTTCAATTTCGATAAATACAAAAAATACTATTACCATTCCTTTCTTTGTGTTATAATACATACAAGGAGTAGAGGGCTTACACGGCTGCTGTCACAGTCGATGCCTCTAACTGTTAGTAGTTCTCTTCTATGTATTCCCAAGCTTCATTTTCCGTTGGGAATTTGATATTTTCGCCTGGTACATAGAAGTCACCATACATCATGTAGGGCTTCATACTAACTTACCTCCTTTATATGTATTTATAGAAAAAGCAGAGACAATTAAATCTCTGCTTTAACTATCACTATTTATATTCTCCATTACGAAATCTGCTATTCTAATCATCAGGTTTGGCTTTTAATCTCTTCATCGCCCAATGCTTTCTGTACTTTTTCATTGAACTCGCCATACAACGATTTCCATTCTTTTATCATTTCCTCTGTAGGTTCACCAATAAGGTTTCGTCTTTCCAGCCCATAATGTTCGGGATTTTCGCAGCATTCAGTGACAAATACGGTATTTCCCATTCCACTTACATCACATCCATTTCCACCAGTTGCAAGTACAAGCTGGTATTTCGCATCTCTAAATTCAGGCTTAAAGAAATCTGGTTTAATTACTACCAACTTGCCTTTAATATTGTTACTTAATGGCTTAACTTCACTTTTATCAATTGTTGTTTTCATTATCGTTTACCTCCTTCGCCCAATCTGGTTCAATTCCTCTTGCTCTCCATTTTATTACAGAAACTTTGTATCCTTCGTTTTCTGGGAATTTCTCTTTTAATAATTTGTAAACCCGTTTTGCTTCCCAGTCGTATGTTAGTTGCCCTTGTTCTGTTGCGAATAAATATTTACCATCTTTTGATACGTTTATTCTTGTATAATCAACCATTTTTGCTTGCCTCACTTTCTACATTTCAATCATTACATGTATATTTATTTCATTTTAATAATCCCAATCTATGCATTCATCAAGTTCAGAATAATGTTCTCCATCGTAACCTTTTTTCATTAAATCATCCCAACATTCATTACAAACTAACCTGAATGTAATTCCATGGCAGTCTCTTGTGAAATTCATATCACTTCTTTCTACTTTCTTGTTACATACTGGACAAATCCTAATATCTTTTTCTTCCATTTTTTATTCCTTTCTATTTGTGTAATACCATTTCCATTTCTTCATTATTAACTGTTACATCTAAGAACCACACTGCCCTATACCTGCCAACATCTTTCTTATGTAATTCGTACCATTCTTTGTGGTCTACACCATTCTCTCTAAATCCGAATACAAACTGCTCCGTATCCATAGTTCCGTCATCCAACTTTTTGTCAATGTTATATTTCCACAAGATAAATAAATCACTTGCATAATACTCACACCAACGACCGGCTTCCTGAATTAATCTTGTTAGAATTGAAGAACAGTTTATAGTCCAGCAGCCATGTAAAGGATCAAAATGACCGGTTTCTCTTTCAGTTCCTAATAATGCCTCTTTTAAATCTCTTATCTGTTCATCTCTATATTTAATCTCAAAGTCTTTTTCCATATTCGCTACCTCACTTTCTCTTCAAGAAACAGTTCTTTCCTTTGGAATTATTCTTTTATAGCCATCTTATCAATCAGCCACTCAACAGACATTCCATTGTGCATTTTCTCTAATTCGTCAAATTTCTGTACTGCAATTTCTAACGCTTCTTTCTGTTCATAACCTTTCTTCTGAATTAGCTTTGCAGCTTTTAATACATTGTTATACGTTTTTCTCTTCATGGTTTACCTCCTCGAAAGAAACCAATTTTGTATTCATTCCTTGTACATGATAGAGAATATCTTTAATTGTCTTTTCTGCTTTTCGTAAGTCGGTTTCTGCTTCCATAAAAGTATATTTTTCTGACCCATCGTTGCATTTATAGATTACTTTGTATATTCTTTTCATATGCTACATCCTATCCAAAAATCGTTTCTCTTATAACGCTAATACTTCTACATCTTTTCAAATCTACAATGCTTGTAACAGTTTTTCGTTTTGCTTTACTTTCTCCGTATGGATTAAATTCACCTTCTGTTGTTTCATACCCTGTCTCCAACATACAATTTTTACTCTGAATGTATCTTTTCCATTCCTTATAACATCTTAATGCGTCATATAAATCATATGGATCATATCTAAGCTGTTGTGTATAATAGAACTCGTTTGAGTCTTTCTTAAAGAAACAAATACATTTTCCTACAACTCGTGGTTTCTTTTCTTCTGCTCGTAATGCTCGTTTTAATTCAATCAACAACTTTTCGTTCTCTCCGCATACTGCTAAATATGCCAAGCGACTTCTTACTTCTTCTGGGAAATTTATATGTTTTCCATTTATGGAGAACACCACTGATTCGGGTGCATATTTATATCCACCCCAATGAAAATTTTCATGCTTTCTCATATCAATCAACCTCACTTTCTTCCCATAAATCAATAAAACCAGGTAATACATAACCTAAGTCTATCCAGCTAAATTCATCAAACTCTTCAAGTTCTTTAAGTTCGTCTTCTGTTGGAATTTCAGCACCCATAATTCGCTTTACATCATTTTCTGTTCCACCAGCTTCAAGTATTCTATGTAATGTCATTTCTAATGCACCAGAAATGTCATCACTTCCTTTTACTGTGATTGCATTCCGTGCCCAATATTCATTGCAAAGATGAAATGTAACAAGTGTTTCATTTTCTTCCAATAAATCTTTTAACTCAATCATTTTGCTTACCTCCTACAATAATTCGTTTACATGTTTCTTTAACCATACATATGCCTTTACCATTGAATCAAATGGTTCAATATCTATCCACAGCATAACTTTATTTGCAATAGCTGCCTTAGTTATATACCAAAGTTCATTTTTCATTATTTCATACTTACCTTTACTGCTTTGTTGTATAAAATACTTACCTATCCGTGGTTCAAGTTTCCCAAACAATTCCGTGTAATCATTTCTTTACCTCCCATCTATACTTTGTATCTTTTGTATTCTCAATTTTTACAATTTTATATTTATAACTCATGCCTTTGTATGAGTGTTTTTCAATCCATTCTTTTGCTTTCTTCTTGGTAACGAATACCAAGATATTTCCTTCATCCATATAGCCAAATTTTGTTATACCTTTTGACGCAACCATATTCCGTAATATTCCATCAATTTCTATGATTGCATAATATTCTTTATATGTTTTTGCTTCTGATAGTCGCATTTCACATTCTCCTTCCTAATAAATAAGACAGACACATATGTTTGCGTCTGCCTTATTATTCTCTGTATTATGCTTCTTTGACGTCTAAAATCTCATACTCAACATCACCATTGTCAAGTCCATAAATTCGCTTACACTCTTCAACGGATGATACTGTACAGCTTTGTGTTCTCCACTCCCAATTACTCATTGCATCCTTGTATCTAAATGTTATATCAAGCATTTATTTTCCCCTCCTTTGGTGTAATTAAACCTATAAGATTATTCTTAATATAATTGCAGAAAGCATCAATACTTCCATCTCCGATTGTCCAACATCTATCCTGGTCATAGTTCCAATGAACAATCACTTCATGTCCTGATGTGATATTGGGCAAATCAACATCTGACTTGCTTACATATGAACTATTTGAAAGAGCTTTGAGATATACATATCTTCTGATGTTCTCAATATCTCTTTCTGTTTCTGCATTGAAAATCTCTACCAAATCTTCTTCAGAACATTCATCATAAATATCATATTCAGAAGCTCCATTTTTCTTATTATCAAATCTCTTCAACTCTTTACTGATTGCAAAAAGTGCTGATTCTTCATATTTTTTGCACTCTTCTTCGCTTCTAAATACAGTTCCATCCTCTGCAATGTACTCTGTTCTTACTACTACTTCTCTTGTTTCTTTTACTTCGTTTGTTCTCATAGATTTAATCTCCTTTTTTCATTATATTTGTGTACAAAAAAAGCAGATACCATATTGATATCTGCTTTTATATTCTCTGTTTGCATATGCTATTAACATCTTTTGACTGTTACTTCGAGATATTCGCCTTTCCATTTTGCTGTACCTCTGATAACACTCATCATATTGGTAATCCTCTGTGGTACATCTCCCATCTGACCTTCAAAGATTAGGTTTCCATCTTCATAAATTTTAATCAAATTATCCACATCAAAATTTTCAAGAAATGTAAACAACTTACTCATATAATCACCTCCTATTGTATATATTATATCAGTTTTTATTACCTTATACAAGCAGACAAAATTACAATTTACTTTGCTTTATGGCTGCTGGTAAATCCAGTTTCCGTGTCTTACCTTATCACTATTTTTATTCCAAAAGCCTAATTTAACCATGCCTTTGACACTCCCTGTTCTATGTATGCAACTGCAATTAGTTGTAAATCTTTTTCCAGTTGCGTTTTCATACTTTCGTGGACTACTGTAATATGCCATATAATCACGCTCCCTTACCACTCTGGCTCTTTATCAATCAAACCTAAGTAAAATGCATCTTTTTCTCTGTTCCAAAAATGTTCTCGCAAATCAGCGAGTGTTTTAGTCCCATTTTTCAACGCTTCATAATCTGCAAGCACCATATCATCTGTGTAATTTGCATATTCATTTCTTGCAATGCCAAGTCTGAATGTCTCACCTTTTCGTATCCAACCAGATCTACTTGTATTTTTAGCTATCGGATAAGCACCAATTGTATATCCGTGTAAGTCTGGATATTTTTCTGTATTTTCGCTATGCCAATCTTCAAGCTGTATTTTCGTTCCATCTGATAAAACAGCTTTGTCAATTATTTTCTGCATAAATTTCACTTCCTTCCAATCCAAGTACATAACGATCTCTGTACCCATTCCAAAAATATGATTTCAAATCTGCAAGAGTTTTAGTACCATTTTTTAGTTCCTCATAATCTGCCTTTAACATATCTGATGTATAATTTTTATAGTAACAAATACATGAATGAAATTCTTTTCCTTTCTGTGCATACCATCCTTTGTTTGGTGGAAATGTTTTCTTTGCAATTGTATGAAAAACAATTTCCATTCCGTTATAATCTGGCAGTTTATGTTCTCCACTTAAATCTCTAAGTTCAATTTCTATTCCATCTGGCGTAATAGCTTTATCTATGACTTGCATAATTTTTCACCTCCATTTCTTATATCAGGCAATTATCATAATCATAAATATCTGGAAAAGCCTGTCTGATTGTGTACTTATTACTTCTATTGCTCGCAAATACAATTCCTTCTGTTTCCTTGTTAATGAATTTGCAAAGATAATCAACATCTTTTCTGTGATAATTTCTGTTAATAAGAATATCTGCCATATCTGAATATGACTTTTCATAACAGCAATCACAATTATAAAATTCATTTCCAGTTCTCTTCTTTACATAAAGCAACTTGTCCCATTTCTCTTTCATGGGAAACTTTTTAATAAGTGCTGCAACCACCTTTTCTCTTGCTGTTCTTTGATCGTACATTGTTCCATAAGTCTTATCATCAAACCAATTTCCGAGATACATATAAGACTGAATCCATGCTCTATCTTTCACCCAAGGCGTATCCTGCATTACATAAGGTGAATCAGTGCATACAAACTCGTACCACTCAACACCACAATATTCATGTTTATGTTTCACCTTCATGAACTGATATTTATGACCTAAATACTCAAATTCTGTATTTGGAATTGGTTCATATCCAATTTCCTTTTCTGCCCAACATCCTGTCCAATTTTCGTCATAATCATTTGCCTTTTCAGGATATAAGTCTGGATCTTTATAAGATAATAACCACTGATTTATTTTCATTGTGGTATCTCCGTTCCAACACTCAGCCCAAAAGTTCTTAGTCAAGTCTTCCGTATTATGCTGAAGCTTTTCCTTTACCTTATTCCACTCTCTTTTAATTACTGTTTCAAATTTTGGAAGTTTATTTCCATCCGCATTTGAATATCTGATTACTTCATTTCCATTTTCATCACAACAGATAAACATTACATCATCTGCAATTGGTGCATTTAATTCACAGTAGCCAAGCGGATCACATACTGAATACCAAGTTCCCTCATCCCCATATGTATATCTTCCGTAATATCTATGCTTTCCTTCAATTTCTTCAACTGTTTTCCAAAGTTCCACATAATTGTCATCTTCGCCGCTATATAACTGAACTTTAATTTCTCTCATACTAATCAACCCACCTTTCTAATTCCATTTCTTAACAAGATATGTATTTCCGTTATATCTAATATCAACCCAGCCTTCGCTATTTGCTGTGTACCAAAGCTGTTCAAACTTAACATAATTCTCCATTACCTCTGTATATTCAAACGGGAAGTTTTCATAACCTAAATCATGTAATACATATCCCTTCCACCATTCATCATTAAGAACTCCATTACCTCCGTTATACTGTGAAGTTTCTCCATCAAAATCAACAATTGTATAATCTTCAATCTCCATTGCTTCTTTAGGTATAAATGCCTTTGCCAATATACAAAAGTCATCTTCTCCAATTTCGCTTATACGATTATTTAGGTCGATTATGTTTGTTAATTCATCAGGTACACCATCAACAACAATCCATTCATCATCACCTAATATATTCCGCAATTTCTCTTCATCCATAGGTAATGTAATTGTGTGGTCATTGTTAAAATCAACCATTGTATCTTTTGTAATGTTTCTAATTGTAATTTCCATGTTTATTTCCTCACTTTCTTGTAATAAAATAGGCAGCTAGGTATTTATTCTCCTAACTGCCTTTGCGGTTACTTGTTATTTCGTTCTTCCCTTTTCTTTCCTATTTCTCTAATATGCTCACACCTTTCATCTGAAACGCCATACTGTTTTAACTGTTTTGCAAGGCGTTCATAATACGGTAAATCTTTCCACCGTGGTTTATTTTTAGCCATTATTCTCATCCTTTCTGTAGTTTACACTCATTGGATGCCAACTCATATCAAACCCGAAATGATATTCCATGCATTCAACAATCTCATCCTCGTTAAATGCAAGTGCTTTCATTTCTCTTATAATAATATTTTCAAAATCATCTTCATCCTCAACTAATCCCATAAGATAATTGATAAGATATTTGAGTTTCTTACCATGCTTTCTGTAATCTGCTAACTGTTTCCGTGTATTTTCCGTTATCATTTCGCTTCACTCCTTATCTAATTTCTTCAAAAGGTTTTACATTTTTAATTCGTTCATCATAAATCAACGTGTAGCCATTATAATAAAATCTTTCTCTTTCGTTTGGTTTTGTCCATATAATTGTTTCCATTCTCAATCCGTCACAAGGAGAAGTCTTGATATCTGCCATCGTTGCTCCATTCGATTCATAAATCCGTACTGCTATTGCATAAGGTTTATTTTCCATTGATTTTTACCTCCAATCATACCAAGAAATCTTAGTTTCGTACTAATTATTTGGAATATATTTAATCATTCCATCTTCGGTTTCTTTCTTCCAACATACTTTAATGTATATATCTCTGTTACAGTAAAGTTCCTCCAGTAAAACCACATCCTCAATATCCCATTCAACTGGGTATACCCCGCAATACTCAACAATGGATTTTACATCATCAAGTTCATACCAATCATCATTCAAATTCCAACAACCCTCTACTGTATCAACTGTACCAGTTTCATATCCATTGCGTTTAAGTAATCCCTCAAGAATATCCTTTAATTCTTCCTTTAACAGAAGTATTTGAAATAAGCAATTTACAGTATCATTGGTTTCTAACCTATCAGTAATCATATTCTGTATTTCATTTTTTCTATCTTCACTATTCACTTATTTCTCCTCCAATCTGCCTTTGAAATGCGAATTTATTTTGCTTCTGTAATTTCTAAAATTTCACAATAATCACTGGTATCTCTTTTAAATGAATTTATTGCCTTACGTTTGATAGTGGTTTTTATCCAATATAAACCAGTTTTTTCTATATCATGATTTACAAACCTTATATAATACGTTTTCATTTCTCTTACCTCCAATCTAATGAAACACGCATTTCACAGTTACACGTTTTTCCATTTCTCAACCATTTCTTCATGTCCATCGCTTGCCTGAGATTCAGTCGCATAAATATCGCTGTCTAAATCCATCCAATTTAATACATTTCCATTTTCATCACTTGCAAAAACCATTGTTTCCCATCCGTGATCTAATGTATAACAAGTATCAATCCATACATAACCTCGTGTTCTTGTTTTTACTGTTGTTGATTTTTTCATATTTTTCTACCTTTACCTTTCCTTATGAAATATCCAATTATTCTGCATTACCACCATTCATCATCTTCATCGTCATCAGATTCCCAACCTTGATTTGGATCACTTAACGATGGTGCAACTTCTTCATATTCCATTTCTATTGTGGTAATCTTGATTGGATACTCAAGTACCGCATTATCTTCATCGTAGCAACTCATCACGATTCCGAGCCAACGAAGTTCACAATCAATTTCTCTTCCCTCGTAATATGCCTGTAAATTTGCAATATCTATTTCCCTTACACTACAATGCCAATTCCCGTTTTTAATTCTACGAATAATTTCAGGTATCATATCCTTATTCCATTCTGGAATCAAATTATATACGTCATATCCTCCAAATCTTCCATATCCGTCATAGCAATCTTCATAAATTGCCTTTCCATATTTTTCCTGAAATGGCTTTGGCACAAGTAAATATGTATCTGCTATCTTATTATCTATAAGCTGTTTATTTGTATCTGAATAAATCCAACTGAACTGTCCCATATCTATTCCTCACTTTCTATATCTGCACTGTTTGCGCCATCAGAGAACCCATCGTCATAACCCTTGTTATACATAGGGTTCTCAAATTTAGTATTTGCAATAAGTGAATCTTCTTCAATGCCAAAGAAAGATTTCTCTTCCTCTGACATCTCACAACACTCATCAAAGTATTCAAGAGCTGAATCTCTATCGTCAGAGATAAGTCCGTCTTTGAAAAGTGTAGCAAGTTCTTCTAATCTGCAACGTGGAATAAAATCTGCATTTATTTTTTCCATGAAGCAATCATAAGCTGATTGAAGATATAACATCTTCTCAAAATTATTCTGGAAATAAGTAAAATACGTTCCATGTGCCCACTGCTGATCTTCAGGTTGTGTTGGATCGTAACCACTAACAACCGCATACTGTGTATCACTTTCGCTTTGTAATAAAGCATATTTATCTTTCCGTAAAATCTCTATCCATTTCATAGCTTATACCTCCTTTAAGTTATGTTCTTTAATTAGTCGTTTTGCCATACAACCATTGATTTCTTTGTTGTGAATAGGAATTGAAACACTATCCGTTATTGTTCGTTCCCATACTTCATGTGCAGAATTACAACGGTCTTTTCTGTACCCATTTGCCTTTAATAATGTACGGAATTTATCCGTAGGAATACCTGGTACTTTAGCCATATAATCACCTTCCTCCTGTTTATTATTCTCTTTTATGCCATTTTTCTGTTTGATTTCTTCGCTTCGGTTTTACTTCCATTCTTAAACGGACTTTCCATTTCATAACGAACAATTTCAGACAGATAATCAAAAATCTGTGCCTGTGTTTTATCCATGATATTTGCCACAAAGAACTCTGTTCCCTTACAGTTCTTAATCAAAGCTGTTTCCATTTCGTCCGTTCTGCCGTCACAATATGCGTACAATCTCTTTAATGCCCGGATAATCTTTGCAGTATATGCTTTTCCGTTATAAGAGTCAGCATATCCGTTCCAACCAAGTTCTCCCAAAAGAGAAAGAATAGAGTCAAGAAGTCCTACATTGTTCTTAGTCAATCCAATGCCGTCAGAAATTGATGTCAAAGTCCCAACAACATTTTCCGTTTCGTCATCTCCCTTAACTGCTACATTATGCTTTGCACAGATATTATGTAATGCCACATATTCCGGTTTCTTTGCCGCAAGGGCTGCCTTATAAATATCCATTGGCTGCATTTTTGCCCTGTCCGTTGACTGGCTGAGGAATAAATCAATTGCTTCTTCCAAGGTACATTCCATTACTTCAACTACCACATCTTCCTTGTTTGCTTTGAACGCACCAAAAATTCTGTGCTGTCCGTCAACACAAAGAAGAACTCCGTTAAAAAGTAACACCTTTGGTTCATCCCACTTATAAGAATTGTAGTTGTTTCCAATTTCGTATGCTCTAGCAAGCTTAATTCTTCTCTGCCAATCAGGAATGTGAATATACTTAGGATCTACAACCATAAGTAATTTGTCCCCAATTCTGGAATTATTCCGTGCTGCCTTTACCATGTTGGCAATTAACATTTTCTCTGCCTTGCCGGTAAATCCTTCTGCATTCCGTGCTTCCTGCATTTCCATTTCTGCCTCTGTTGCTTTTAAGTAAACTCTCTTACACATATTTGTGTCCTCCTTATAATTTTGTATAAAAATAACGGCTACCATTTTGATAGCCGTTTATTTCTCTTTATTTAGTTTTCTTCTCTGCCATTACAAGGCTCTGTTCTGTCCATACTGCCACAACAATTATTATATTTGCATTTCCGGCAAGGATATTTAACAGGCTGAATAAGTCCAATTTCCTTTCTGATAAGCATCGCAAAGTATTCGCTTTCTTCAGAATGGTTTCCATCGGCATCAAGCTCATCTAATAAAAATGAAACAATATCTGTAACATCCTGTGACATCATAAATTTCATTTTTGAAGCCTTAATTTCGGAAAAATATTCATAAGCATTGTGGGCAATTTCCTTTTCCGTGTAGCTTCCCATATGTGTTTCGTTCAGATATTTTGCCAAATCATAGCAATCATCAAAGTCCATAAGTTCTATATATTTCATTTACATCACACCCTTTCCGTTGCAAAATATATTGCTGCCGGTACAAAAATGAAAAGTGCCGTGCAGTCACCGTCTAAGATAACCGGTGTTAAAATACTTGCTAAAACACAGATGCCTACTTTCGCAATCTTCTTTACCTTTTCGGTAAAAGCATCTGCCTTTCGCTTTCTATCGGCAGAAATAATCTGCCTTGCTTCCTGTAATAACATGGTATTTTCGCTTGTAATCTGCCTTGCGTACATTACTTACTCTCCTTCCGTGCATTTGTCATAATCCGGGAAATCTCTGTTTCTGTTGTTGCCTTTGATAATGCCTCCAAAATTTCGGCACCGTATAAAAGGTCTTTTGCCGTGCGAATTGCACTTCGCTTATAGTTATATGTTTCTC
>ERZ1034691.192-NODE-192-length-48693-cov-7.048522_pt1 | contig 48693 bp, 46 predicted proteins | sample MGYA00520638_ERZ1034691 | MGnify/ENA primary metagenome ERZ1034691 (study PRJEB33766, sample SAMN09781763) | gut metagenome | biome: gut microbiome | host: Homo sapiens | place: Madagascar | study: EMG produced TPA metagenomics assembly of the PRJNA485056 data set... | reverse complement strand
AAGTATATAGAATATAATTTCATATAAGTAGAAAGGCTGAAATGGGAAAAACCATCAAATCACATATCTTTACATATTAACAATCTTAACGAATCCTAACGATAGCGTTTTTCTAGTCTCACCTATGGTTGAATGTCTTGTTTTAATTGTGAAACTGCCCCCATTGTCATGGTTTTCCATTGGTTCTTCTCTCCCCTCCTTCCACCACTCCATAGTCTTCGAATGCCCAGTCTCATAGCTTCCTAAGTGCCAAAACTATGCTTTACGATGGAAAACTCATAGCTTTGTAAGGCACAAAACTACGAGTTAGTTTTATTAACAGTTGATTAACATTATTTAATCCTGCGAATTCGACCGCAGAGGATGGAATTTAGACATAAAAAATATGGTATTTTATAATAGCATTACAATGGGGGCAGTTACACAATTCAAATATGACATTACATCTGCTAATTTACCTCTCATGCAATTCTTATTGCATACAAATCACGAATGCCCGATTTTCTACAACATCAAGTTCTATTTCAAGCGAGCTTGCGCCTTCTTCCTCCTACGATGCGAGATGATGTAGCCCGACAATAAGACGAGGGTGATAAGCAAGCCAGAGAGGAAGACGAAGAGGTCGGAAAGAGGTCCCAAGAAAGGGGAATAGCATCTGCCGACATGCAATTCGAGAGCGACATTCCACAATGACATGGGGGCAGTTTCACAAATCAAATCTGACATTGCATCCTTTTCATCCAAGATGTTAATGACTTGTCCCTTGGCATCCTCCACTCCCTTGGCGAAGTCAAAAACCATTGGTTCCCTGTCGAATAAATCCTCGGAATAGCCACAAATGAGGTTGTCGGAAATCGGAATCATCGAAGTCTCCACGCATGGCTCGTTGGTGAAGTAATCGAGAATCTGCGATTTATGATTTACTGGGTTCCAGCGATATATCCCTCTGAATGAGCCGACAATCCAACCTCCCTTGCCATCCGATTCCCAGACCGTGACACCCATCGGGCTCAACTTCGGACACTCATCATCAGGCAACATTTTCGGAGCTTGCGAGAAGTCCTCATCCACTCTCAGGAAGCCCTCCGAGGTGGAGACGAGCCAATCGCCTTGGACGGCATCCCAACGGATGGCACGGAGCTTGTCCTGCCATACATTGCCATCCTCTCCCACCGCCTGAGGCAGCTTGCTCAACACCAGCGGCACCATCAATGGCGGACGGAGGCACATGCCCGTAATGGCAATCCAGAGTGTCAGCACTATCGTGACATAACCTATCTTGTTATGCCACTTCATATTCCAAGCGAACAGCTTGCCGAGTCGCTTCATTCGATTTTTCGCAGCAAGTGAATTCTTCACTCTTCGTTCTTCACTCTTCACTTTCTTCGCTCTCCTGATGCCGTAAGGCAAGATGAAGCGGATGATGCCCGTAATGGACAACACGATGAGCACCAAAGCGATGGCATCGACCACAAGCTTGCCCGGCAAGCCGAAGAACTCACCACTGTGCAAATGCCAGACGAGTTTGAAAAGCGTCGTCTTCGGCTCATAATTTTTCGGAGCAGGGATGATTTTAGCTTCCACCCTATACTTTCCCAAAAAAGTCCCGACTTTTTCAGAAAAACCTCCCGACTTTTTTTCAAAAATATCGGGACTTTTTTCTGAAACTCCGCCCTTGGCACTTGAAGCTAATGACGAAGGAGACTCACTTACATCTATATTTGATGCTATCGGAGTGATTTCAAATATGCGAGAGCGAGTAAGAGCAACGACTTGGATGCTATTCTTCCCCAATGCCACATCCATGATACGCTCCTCATTGCCAGGCAGTTCCACCTTTTTCCATTGCTGAGCATTCTCATCATAACGATACACATCACGGAGGGCGGCGCACCACAACGAACCGTCCCTCGCCTGCACAAGATGGCGCACATTTCGCTCGTCAATGCTCTTAGGAAGACCAGCATTGAAGTCTTGCCAAGTCGAGAGTTGGTAATCGGTCAAGAAGACACCAGCGCAGCCATAGACCAAAATGGAGTCAGAAAACCCCTCAGATATGGCTAGAGAACCAGAATTCTTCACCACCGTCCCCTTCACGACCCCATTGTTGAAATTCTTGATATGATAGCTCGCAGGAAGCCACTTCCTGCTCACCTCGCAGCCCGAAAATGCCTCACGATGATTCAAGATGATGCCCGACACGCAGAACACCAACATGAACACCGACAACACCAATCCAAACCAGCGGTGGTATTTCTTCCAAGTAAAGTTATATTTCAATCTTGCCATATATCCAATCTAATCATTATCGAGTCGATGTCCTTTCAGCATCCCCTACATTCATTTTTGGGTTGCAAAGGTACATCATTTCTCTGATTTTCACAATACCCATATATGATGATTTCTCACAATAATTTACACTTTTCCCTTATCTTCTCCCATTTTTACGTTAAAATAGCCATTTTATCGAATAAAAATGCAGAAAAGTCATTATTTTATTGTACCTTTGTCACCATCAAAAACTGGCGTGCCATATTTGCACACACAGACATATCTAGAATAAAAAACAATATTCATACATATTTATTTATGAAGAAGATATTCTTATCCGCTGCCCTCCTGGCAGCATCGCTCGCATCCTTCGCACAGCAGAATCCGCTGTGGATGCGCTACCCTGCCATCTCGCCCGATGGCTCCACCATCGTTTTCGCCTACAAGGGCGACATCTACAGCGTTCCTTCACAGGGCGGTGAGGCTCGACAGCTTACCACCAACGCCGCCTTCGACTCCTACCCCATCTGGAGCCCGGACGGCAAGAAGATAGCCTTCGCATCCAATCGCGAGGGAAGCATGGACGTATATGTCATCAATGCCAATGGCGGTGCGCCTACCCGACTCACCACCAACAGCGGCTCGGAACTCCCCGTTGCCTTCAAGGACAACGACCACGTGCTCTTCTCCGCCAACGTGATGCCTACCGCCCAGAGCAACCTCTTCGCCAGCCGTGAGTTCTCACAGGTATATGAGGTGAGCACACAGGGCGGTCGCCCGAAACTCTACTCCGTGCTGCCGATGGAAGACATCAGCATCAACGCCAAGGGACAGGTGCTCTACCACGACTGCAAGGGCTACGAGGACAAATGGCGCAAACACCATACATCGCCTATCACACGTGACATCTGGATGCTCGATGGCGGTAAGTATCAGAAACTCACCTCCTTCAATGGCGAGGACCGCAACCCAGTATGGGCGCAAGATGGACAGTCGTTCTACTACCTGAGCGAGCAGAACGGCTCCTTCAACGTATATCATCGCAATGTCGCCAGCGGCAAGGACACCCAGGTGACCCACAATCAGAAGAACCCTATCCGATTCCTCACCTCCTCACAGAGCGGCTTGCTCTGCTACGGCTATGATGGCGAAATCTACACCGTCAAGGAGGGCGCCGAACCTCAGAAGGTGAACATCTCCATCACCACCGACAATGCCGAGCCTAGTCTCGTGCGCCAGATTCGCTCCAATGGAGCCACCGAGATCGCCCTCTCGCCTAGTGGAAAGGAAGTGGCTTTCGTGATGCACGGCGACGTGTATGTGACATCGGTCGATTACAAGACCACCAAGCGCATCACCGACACGCCTCAGCAGGAGCGCAACGTGAGCTTCTCGCCCGACGGCAGGGCTCTCGTCTATGCCTCCGAGCGCAACGGCGTATGGCAAATCTACCAGGCGAAAATCAAGAACGCCAGCGACAAGAACTTCACCTATTGCACTGATATAGAGGAGGAAGCACTCACCCACAGCAACCTCACATCGCAATATCCAGCCTACAGTCCGGACGGCAAGGAGGTGGCATTCTACGAGGATCGTGCCACTCTGCGAATTTTGAATCTGAAGTCGAAGGACGTGCGCACCGTGCTCGATGGCAAGTACAACTACTCTTACTCGGATGGCGACATCTGGTTTGAGTGGAGTCCCGACAGCAAGTGGCTCCTCTGCAGCTATATCGGCACAGGCGGCTGGAACAACACCGACATCGCACTGGTGAAGGCAGACGGCAAGGAAGTTCACGACCTCACCGACAGCGGATACAGCGACAGCAACGGCAAGTGGGTGCTCGGTGGCAAGGCGATGCTCTTCGAGAGCGACCGTGCCGGATACCGCAGCCATGGCAGTTGGGGTGCCGAGGACGATGCCTACCTGATGTTCTTCGACCTCGATGCCTACGACCGATTCCGCATGAGCAAGGAGGAACTGGAACTCGCCGAAGCCAACAAGGACGTGAAGGAGAAGAAGGCTGAGGAGAAGGACGAGAAGAAGAAGGAAGACAAGCAGAAGAAAGCCGAGGAGAAGGGCAAGACCGAGGTGGAGAAGGTGAAGCCACTGGAGCTTGACATCGACAACTGCCGTGACCGCATCGTGCGCCTCACCGTCAACTCCTCTCGCATGGGCGATGCCATCCTCGACTCCAAGGGCGAGAAAATCTACTATCAGGCTGCCTTTGAGGGCGGTTATGACCTCTGGTGCCACGACCTGAAGGAGAATACCACCACGCTGATGATGAAGAACATCGGTGGCGGCGGCTTCGTTGCCGACAAGGACGTGAAGAACCTCTTCCTCTGCAATGGCGGCATCAAGAAGATAGACTTGGCGAGCAAGCAGACCAAGGGCATCGACTTTGAGGCTCCGTTCAACTACAAGCCTGCCGAGGAGCGTCAATATCTCTTCGACCACATCTGGCGACAGGTGAAGGACAAGTTCTACGACCCTAACCTACAGGGTGTTGACTGGGATGGCTATCGCAAGGTATATGAGCGTTACCTGCCTTATATCGACAACAATTTCGACTTTGCCGAGATGCTGAGCGAGATGTTGGGCGAGTTGAATGCCAGCCATACCGGTTGCCGTTACTATCCATCGGGCGCATCCCTCCAGACAGCCGCTCTCGGTGTCTTCCTCGACCCTAACTATGAGGGCGACGGCTTGAAGATTCAGGAGATCATCAAGCGTGGTCCTTTCGCCGTGAAGAAGAACGAGGTGACTCCAGGCAGCATCATCGAGAAGATAGATGGCACCGACATCAAGGCTGGCGAGGACTACAATGCGCTCTTGGACGGCAAGGCTGGCAAGAATGTGCGCCTCACCATCAAGAATGCCAAGGGCAAGCGTTTCGACCTCACCATCAAGGCGATTTCACAGGGAGCGCAGCAGGAATTGCTCTACAAGCGCTGGGTGGATAGAAACCGCGCCATCGTGGATAGCGTTTCGGGCGGTCGCATCGCTTACGTTCACGTGAAGGCGATGAACAGCGAGAGTTTCCGCACGGTATATAGCGAGTTGTTGAGCGACAAGAATCGCAATCGTGACGCAGTGATTGTGGATGAGCGTCATAATGGCGGTGGCTGGTTGCACGACGACCTCTGTACCTTGTTGAGTGGCAAGCAGTACCAGGAGTTCGTGCCTCACGGCAAGGTAGTGGGCAAGGATCCATTCAACAAGTGGACGAAGCCATCCTGCGTCTTGATTTGCGAGGACGACTACAGCAATGGTCATGGTTTCCCATGGGTATATAAGGAGTTGGGCATTGGCAAGTTGATTGGTGCTCCTGTGGCAGGTACGATGACGGCAGTATGGTGGGAGACGCTGATGGACAGAAGTCTTGTCTTCGGCATTCCTCAGGTCGGTTGTCGTGACATGCGTGGCACTTTCGGTGAGAACACCCAGCTGAATCCAGACATCGAGGTGTATAACTCTCCTGAGGATTACATCACCGGTCATGACCCCCAGCTCATCAGAGCCGTGGAGGAAATGATGAAAGAAACGAAGAAGTAATGGAGAATTTTGGCGCTACTGCGTTTCACAGTAGCACCAAAGTTAACTCATTTATTTTCAAGACATTAGCATAACTGATGGAGCAAAACACCCCATCAGTTTTTTTACAACGTGACATAGTAATCCACCACTACATTGCTAATAGTTCCAGCCTGCCCACATTCTACCATCGACTTGGCGGTGAACTCTGCTTCCAATGAGTCATTAGCATAGACCTGCAAGACTACGACCTCGTCTAAGTCGGTCCTTAGTTGTACATTGTATAATTCCATATCAATCCAAATTTTAGCTATTTCATATGCAAAAATAGACATTCTTTAGACGATAAGCAAATTTTGAGGAGAGAATTTTCAAAAGAAAATAAAAAAAGACTGACGTGCCTAGTTACCATTTTGATACGAGAGGAACGTTTTAGCCCAAACTTCTTCACCTCCATCTTTAGAATGATGGCTTTGTAGAAGTTTCTGATGATAGCAGTCATTAACAGAAACACGGTGTTTTGAGCCATGAAGGATTTTGGCAATCTGTTCCAACCGAATCCATTATTCATGTCATCGAAGATTCGTTCCTTGCCTCCACGCAAGTTGTAGAAATCTACGATGTCACGTACACTGGTCTCGTAGTCATTGGTGAGGATACATCTATATGTGTATTCTCCCTCCCAAATGTCAAGCGGACCATCCTCACGTCTTTGTCTCTGAATGACAAGTCTATATGGCTTTCCCTTTCATTTCTCGACAAGAATGGAGTTCAGTTCGAACTCAATGCCATTGATTTCTTCTTTCTTCCATCCCGACAAGGCAAACATTGAGTCATATAAGGATGCGCATCTGTTTGCACGAATGTAGAATAGCTTGCAATGTGACTCAACCATGCTGACAATCTCTTCCGAACATGAGCCACAATCCATGCGAGCACGGTATATATGGACACCCGCATTTACCAAGCGATTGAAAATTCTCTCCAAGGTAGCCTTTTGGTAGAAACGGACATTTGTGTTTCCATCACGGTTCTCGATACCAACGATGTTGTCGGCGATATTGAAATCATACGACTTCCCCGAATCGGAAATATATGTGGTGTTCTTGCAAGTGAGTTCCTCTATCGCACGGAGTATCGTGTCAGCGCTACATGTGCGAGGCCTTGGATGCAATGAGAGATGTTTCATCAGATGAGTCGATACATCCTCTATGCATTTGCCTCCACAGAAGTAAACACACATCAAAGAACGGAAAATCTCACTATACTGATAGCCATAGAACTTGCAACGCAACCCCAAGGTTGAGTCTATCGTTTGGGACAAAAGAGCATCAAATTGCTCCATAATTGAAAATATTCCTCCAAAAGGAGTGAGTTTCTCAGATTTTATTTGTACTTTTGCCATGTCATTTATTGAATTCTCTTGTTTTTTTTGCAACACTAATATAAGTGAATTCTTTGACATGACAAAATCCTGAGCAACTTTTTGTTGCTCAGGTGCTTAAAAAATATTATAAACTATAGTGTTGCGGAATTAAGGAATAATAAATAAATTGACTATGATTTTTGAAATAGATGACATTTATAGGGCACAAAACGAAGCGTATAAAATAGAGAAGACGAAAAAATGGGAGAAGTCGATGAATGATAGAGAGTTAGAGAGATAGAGGAAAATATAGGGTGCAAAACGAAACGTTTACATAGCTTTAATTTTGCTTTAATTTTAGAGGATGATGAAGAGGCGAAAGTTTACATTTGCTTTACATCTGGTTTACATGGGTGGAAATGATTAAAGCAACAGGATGGTGTGGCTAATGCTTCATTGTGAAATGGTACTCGATTGATGATGATATATATGGGAGGTTCATGGTGAGATGTTGCGAGGTTCATGGTGAGATACAGGGGGATCCACAATAAGATATTGGGGCGATTCTTGATAGTATATTGGGATGATTCTTGATGGTATTTCTCGGTGATGGGATGGAGTCGATTTGAGGGGCAAATGAGGGCTTTTGTGAGCTTCTTTGTTGGATGATGGGTAATTATGAGGGAACGAGGTGTGGAGCGGCTTACGAGCCGCTTTTATTGTGTCCTTTCGTAGGCTGCGATTTGAGGCGTGATGATGGCGAATTTTGGGCGTTTAGGAATATTTAAGATGCGAAAATATTCCATATAGCGATTATTTGGTATATTTGCAAGCAAATTGGTAATAACGTTAATAAGGATAGATTATGGCTAAAGTGATACATGTACACCTCATGGTGGGCAAGCACCAGGGGCTGAAGGACTTCTATTTTTCCTCTATCTCTGCCGTGTATAGCGTGCTGACTGCTGAGGAGGTGGGTGCAAGCAAGGGTTATCTGCTGCACGCTGGGCTTGGTGGAAACGGAACGGTGATGACGAAACGTGCTGTAATTAAGCAAGCTACGCTCATTTCGGGTGGGCGTGGAGATGCTGATTCGGGTGAGGCTTAAAGGCATTAGAAGGCGATTTTTGGAGCTTGCGTGGGCGGTTTTAAGGGCTTGCGAGAGTTGGCAGTGACAAGGGAGCTTTGTGGCTCCCTTTTTTCGTGCCTTCTGGTACGGCTGATGGCGTGATCTTAGGTAAACGGAATGGTGGTTTTGTGGGTGGATGCTGGAGGCTTTTTTGGGGTGGCTTTTGGGAGTGGTTTATAATGACTCATTGGGTGTGGTTCTTGGTGACTTATTGGGATGGTTTTTGTTGATTTCCGGAATGATTCTTGGTGACATTTTGGGTGATTTTTGGTGGTTTTACAGATTGCTTTCGGATGATATTCGGACGGTCTTAGAATGACTTTCGAGAGGCTTTCGGATAGGTGGTAAAATGGACGATATATTGTCGATTTTTGGATTTAGACTTGCATTAAAACTTGCAGTTTAGACTTGCAAATAAAAAGTTTAGACTTGCAAATGTGGGGTCTGCGGCATACAAGAGCCTGAAAGGGGAAAAATACCCTTTTTGTTGCTTTTTCTGCCGAAAACTTACCCTTGCGGCGCAAAGGTTTTGTGCGCTTACACCTTATTATATATAGTATATGGGGGATTTGATGGCTGCTATTTGGCGGATGTATGGGGAGGGGGGAACTTTTAAGGGAAGAATGAGGAACGAAGAGTGAAGAATTGGAGGGGGTGAGAACGAACGACGAGCAAGTGAAGGGAAGAATGAGGAACGAGGGGTGATGAATCCATGTACTTTGATGGGATGGGAAAACGAGCGAAGGGCATTAGGACGATGTTGGGATGACGTTCTAATGTCCTTCGAGGGATATGAGAGAGATGTGTGGTAATTATGGGGGCAATATATGGGAGGGGTATTCGATGGCACGACCTAACCTTTTATTATTCGAGGCGGATGATGCCACGCACCAGGGCTATGGCATGGAGGTGGGACAATGAAAGCTCGAAGGGTGGATAACACTCATTGTCGGATACGAGGAGGATGTGGTCAGTGTCGGATCCTTGGCACACTCGCTTGATGAGGGCACCTTGGTCGGTGTCGAGCACATAGGTCTTGTTCCACTGGAAGAAAATGTCGGCGAGGGACATTTTTTGGCACGCCACGAGGTCGCCCGATAGGTAGGTGGGCTGCATGGAGTCTCCTTTTACGGGTATGAGGAAGTCGGCACCCTCGAAGGCTGGCACCACATATCGCTCGCACTCGTACTCCATGACTGATATGTCGGCGGTGAACGATCCAGCCATAGCACTGAGAGGTATGAGGGGTATGCCCTTTTGGCTGCCCTGCGGTAGCTTACGGATGCCAAATGGGGAAACGGATGCGGAAGAGGGTGCGGTGGGCTGCGATGGGGGCTGATGACTGCTCCCTACTCCTTCTTCTTTGGATTTTTTTGAGGTGGAGGATGATGGGGAAGGCTCGACATGGGGCGATTTTAGCATCTCGCCCTCACCTGTAAGGAGCCAATCGCCTGAAATATATTCGCATTTTGAATAAATTAATTCCAAATCGAAGCTATTTCGATTCTCCCAGGTATTGATCGTTTGAGGTTTTACGCCTAGTTTCTTTGCAAACTGGGACTTGTTACCGCCACAATAATGGGCGATTAATGCGTTAAGAATGCCTTTTTTATCCATAATGCGATATTATTTTATTCAGAATGCGAAAATAATTCCAAAAATATTTGGTAGTTATATTCAAATTGCTTATCTTTGCACCGTGTTTAGTACTAAACACCGCGCCAAAGATACTAAAAAGGTGCGAGATAGGCAAATTTATCGACTTAAAAAAGAATAACGTATGAGTAAACGAAACGCCATCGAGTTCCTCAAAAACATCAAATGGCACTGCGAGCATGAAGAGCCAGAGGGGGACTTTATCAGTGCTACGATAGATATCGCCCTTGAAGAGTTGGAAGTCGAGGAAAACAAATATCCAGTCATACCAACCCATAGGGACATAAATAATAACCAACAAAACCGAAAGATTATGAGTAAGATTGAAGACGTGTTCTGCACCTTAGGCAGAACCAAGAAAGTGGAGTTCATCTCCAAGAACATCGACTTAGCATCGGCAGATGCAGTGGCAAAACATGTGAAGGGTTACCTCTTCGATGTTCTCAACGATGTAGGAGACGATGAGTATGTAGCAAACTACTTACGAGAAAAAGGCTACGAGGTGAAGAAAACGGAATAAAAGATACAACCGATAACAGAATGCTTATTGCGTTCAGCACAAAAGGCCCTAGGATGACAGCCCGGAAAGACGGGCACGTGCCGGGCAACGTTCCCGGCAAACTGGAGGCAGCCGGGGGCAGGGCGCAAGGTGATAACTGCCAGGTAATATTGGCCAGAAGAGAGGTTCGATTCCTCCCACCTCCACCAATTAAGTGAAGAACGAAGAGTGAGGAGTGAGGAATGTCGCTCGCCACCCTTCATAAAAAGAGAAAGGAAACGATTATGAAACAGAACCGTAGAAATCATCTATCGCTTGCAACAGCGATTCATCGTAACCATCGTAGCTCTCGAAGATCTTGTGGGCAGCAGCCTCGTCTCGACGGCACACCTTACGCACTATGCCGTAATCTGTTAGATTTCCTCGAAGGTAAGCGATATTCATCAGAATTTGAAGCTGAAACCTACGGTGTTCAATCCGTTCTCCTTCGGGACTCCGAGGGTCGGTTGTTTCCGAAAGTTGATAGAGGTAGCCTCTCTCGTAGTCGTAACGTAGGTAACGAGTGTACCAGAGGGATGGATAGTCGGGCTTCTCATCGCCGAATTTGTGATAAAGAAGGACATCGAGTAAACGTTCAAGCGCTTTTAGCCGCGCCGTTAGATAGAGTTCATTTTCTGTCATAAGTGGATGTTTTAAGGGTTCGACAATACGTTTCGGCTGCAAAGATAAGAAAATAAGCGAAGAGTGAAGAATTAAGAACGAAGAGTGAAGAATTAAGACAGAATAGATATGAAAAAGAGAATAGACACGACCAAGGAGATGCGCCAGAAGGCGATGAAGGTCTTCCATGTGACAGAGCAGACGGTGTTCAACGCCATCTGTTTCGACTCCAAGAGGGGCGACACCGACAAGGCGAAGCGCATTCGCAGCTACATCCTGCAGAACGGAGGCATCGTGATGGTGGAACTGCCAGAGGTGGAGACCATACATGACAGCGATGGGATGATGAGACAGTACTTCCCCAATGGTGCGATGATAGAGGTGAATAAGATAACGGGCGACCTCACCTCCTATTACAAGGGTGCAGAGATGATAAAGAAGGAGAACGTGAGCGTTCGACAACTCGTAGAAGTCCAGGACATCATGTCACTCTGGACACAGAGGGACGCAGACATCTACACGAACCCCGAGCTTTTCAAGAAGTACTGCGGCATCGCAGGATCAAAAAGTTAAACCATCAACCATTGAAGCTATATGGACATCACATTGGTATTGATTATCGCCTTTGGGACATGGGTGCTGGGCATCCACCAGGGCAAGCACTGGGACGAAATCACCAGTGAAGAGTAAGACTATTGAAAGATAAAAAGGTAAAAGGGTAAAAAGGTAAAAGAAGTAGCCGATTTCGAGGGCGAGACTTTTGCCATGCCCTTGCTTATTAATCGAGTTATCAATCATGGAATATTACGGCAATACACTTTGTATATCGGCTCCCGAACTATTCGACGCAGGGATTATGACAAAATCTGGGTATGATTCCCTGGTTAATCGTCGAAAGATAGACGTAATGAGGTCTGGCAAGGGTAAGGATAGATATGCACTGATAGCGGTTGACAGCCTGCCAACCAAATATCTTGAACAGGTGACCGTCCGCTACCCCGAGGGGTCTATGATAAGGTTGCAAGGTTGGATTGTCTCTAACTACGAGGTGGATCAAAATGCCGTAGCGTTCTTCTTCGATCGTAAGCAGACAGGTGTAGAACTGTCACACAAGCAAGCTCGTGAATACATCATCAATGCATCGGTGATGAATGCTTGTATCAAACTTTACGACCGTGCTAAGTCTTATCGTTCTCTTATGGGTGAGGATTACGACTGGAACAAGATGGCAACTGTCATCGAAACCCTGCGAGTGAAGTTTGGTCATACCTTGCCATCCTCAACTCTACGCTTTCGCCAAAAGGTGAACCAATACAAGAAGAACGGCTACGCCGCCCTGATCAGCGGAAAGTTTGGCAACCAGAACAAGCGCAAGGTCGATCTGAAGCTGGAGAAGCTGGTGCTCGGACTGTGGTGCCTCCCCAACAAGCCATACGGCGCACAGGTACGGGACCTCTACGAGTCGTTCCTATGCGGAGAGTTGGATGCCTACGACGTGAAGACGGGCGAGCTTTTCTCCCCCAACGATTTCACCGACAAGAACGGCGAGCCGATCACGCTCAGCGACACCACCATCCGCAACATCCTCAACAAGCCCTCCAACCGTGCGATATGGGACAAGAGCCAGCTCAGCTGGTCATCGTTCATGCACGAGTCGATGCCGCACATGCACCGCCATGCTGGTGAGTACTCATTGAGTCAGATCACCATGGACGACGTGGATTTGAACCGAAAGCTCAAGGACACCAAGCTCCGAGTGAAAGCGTACTACGCCTACGACAGCGTGAGCCAGTGCGTGCTCGGGGCGAGCTACAGCCGCAACAAGGACCCACAGCTGGTGAGGGAGTGCTTCCGTGAGATGTTCCGACTGATAGCCAAGCACGGCTGGGGCATCCCTGCGGGCATCGAGGTGGAGAACCACTTGATGACGGAGTACAAGTACTCGCTCTTGCAAGAGGGCACGGTGTTCACCCACGTGCGCTACTGTGCCCCCCTGAACTCCCAGGAGAAGCAAGCCGAGAACTTCAACGGTGCCAAGAAGAAGAGCGTGATACACCGCAACCACACGGGCATAGGCCGATTCTACGGCAAGTGGCAGTGGAGAGCCGAGGCACGCAAGGTGAGCGATGCCAGCAACGACACCTGGGAGGACAAGGAATACTTCAGCTTCGAGGAACTGGTGGCAGACGACCGCCGAGACAACTACGAGTGGAACCACGCCCTGCATCCCGACCAGAAGCGATTCAAGGGCATGACCCGATGGGACGTGCTGATGGAGCGCATCAACCCAAACCTGCGACCCTACGACGAGATCACCCTCGCCCGATACATCGGCGAGAAGGTGGAGACATCGGTAAGAAGAAACAGCACCGTGCGTGTCGCCTACGAGGACTGGTGGCTCTCCTCGCCCGAGGTACTGGCGAAGCTTGCCCCGAACAACAGCAAGGTGACCGCCTACTACATGCCCGATGAGGATGGCAAGCCGCAGAACGTGTTCATCTTCCAAGGCGACCGATACATCGACCAGGTGGAGCGAGTGGAGACCTACAACCGAGTGATGGCAGAGCAGACCGACGATGACAAGCGCAAGTTCTACCGCCAGCAGAAGAAGGTAAGGCAGTTCATGAAGTTCGTGAACAAGGGCGTGGAAGAGACGCCGACCATCGGAATACAGAAGAAATTAAACTTAAACGATATAGATGATGAGACAGAAACAGAGATTACGCCACAAGGCCCAGCGATGCAAGAAGCACCCAAGGAGCCGCCAGGGATGGGTGCTGCTGCACCCGATGTTCCCGATGAAGCTAAGCGAGTACTGCAGCACGCTGTTTGTCGTCAAGCTCGACCTAACGCCAAAGAACGGCAACAAGGCATCTGCAAGAATGAGAGGTCTTTCGACACAGATAAGAAGAACCTCGGAACAGTTGGCAAAGATGCCGATAGAACAAACGGGAGACCTTTTATGCATGAAACTGTCCCGAAGACGCCGATGGGGGAAGACGAAGCACTGAGCGGCATCCTCGCACTGATGGAAGATTCCCCCGACGAAGCCACGCTGCGGGCGCAAGCCATAGCGGACATCTAAGGGAAGAGTGAAGAGGGAAGAGTGAAGAATTCTCTTGCAAGGCTGCTCCTACCACATTTCCAACGGCCTTAGAATGCACTTATAACACGCTTAGAACACAACTTAAAACACTTGAAGATATGATAACGACAGAACAGAAGAAAAAGATTACAGCCGCCATCGAGCGCAACCGTGCGCTCTACGAGAGCGACTCGAAGCACGCCAAGGTGCTCGGCATCTCCACCAGCGTGTATAGCATGGTGAAGCAGGGACAGACCGACAAGGCCCTCTCCGATGCCAACTGGGTGCGACTGGCCCGCCGACTCGACGTGAGCCTGAAGCACGAGATGGACTGGCAGACGGCTCGCACGGAGACCTTCGTCACCATCACCCAGCAGATGGAGATGGTGCAAGGCTCGGCTCTCTCGATGATACTCTGCGACGAGCCCAACATCGGCAAGACCTACACCGCCCGACAGTATATCAAGACCCACAAGGAGGCCATCTACATCGACTGCTCGCAGGTGAAGACCAAGCGCCGCTTCATCCGACAGATGGCGACCGAGTTCGGACTGGATGGGCGTGGCACCTACGCCGATGTGTATAACGACCTCACCTACTACATCGTCAACGTGTTGCAGTCGCCCCTGGTGATACTCGACGAGGCAGGCGACCTGCAGTATGAGGCGTTCCTGGAGCTGAAAGCCCTCTGGAATGCCACCGAGCACTGCTGCGGCTGGTACATGATGGGTGCCGACGGACTGAAGGAGAAGATCAACCGCTCCATCGACTGCAAGAAGGTGGGCTACACCGAGATACTTTCCCGATATGGCGGCAAGTATGCCAAGATAAGCCCCGACGACGGCAAGGACCGACAGGACTTCCTGATGCGCCAGGCGGTGATGGTGGCGAAGGCGAACGCACCCAAGGACAGCAGCAGCCTCGACATCGCCAACATCGCCCGAAGGGCACAGGGCAGCCTGCGCCGAGTATATACCGAGATAGAGAAAGTGAAAGGCGATGAATAATGCACAATGTATAACCAATAATTCGTTGCTATGGTAAAGAGAGCATATGGTCCGAGGGAGATGATGCGCTTCAAGAGCGTGCCGCTCCCATGGGACGGAGAATGGCAGAGGGTGTTCGGCAACCCCGAGATCAACGACATGTGGTTCATATCGGGTCCCTCTGCGTCGGGCAAGAGTTCGTTTTGCATGCAGCTCGCCAAGAAGCTCTGCGAGTATGGCAGCGTGCTCTACGTGAGCGTGGAGGAAGGCACGAAGATGAGTTTCTGCCAGCGACTGAGACGCTACCACATGGAGGAGGTGCAGAGCAAGTTCCGGGTCGTTGCCAACGGAAACCTGGACGACTTGAAGGAACGGCTCCACAAGCGCAAGAGCGCCAAGTTCATCATCCTCGACTCATTCCAGCTGTTGCAGTCCACGTTCGGCTGGACGTTCCTGGACGCACTCGGGCTGATGGAGGAGTTTCCCCACAAGTGCTTCATCTTCATCTCGCAGGAGTACAAGAGCGAGCCGGCGGGCAAGGGAGCCGTAAAGCTAAAGTACCAAGCCAGCGTAAAGGTGAGGGTGAACGGCTACAAGGCGGTGTGCCAGGGACGATTCATCAAGGAAGCCGGGGCTGAGTTCGAGGTATGGCAGGACGGAGTGATACAGACGAGCAATAATTTATAATTAATAATTGGGGATTGCACCTTGGAGGGTTTGATATGGAAGAGGTAATCAATGAGATCATGGAGTACGTGAAGCGCAAGACTTCCGATTTCTCCTACATGGACCAGGCACAGATCTACGGCGAGCTGGAGAGCCGACTGGCTGACCTCAACGCCGACGCACTGCGGAGCGAGTACCTGGGGAGCAACATCGACGAATACATCCTTGACGGGGTGTAGGGAAATGATAAATCACAAATCACAAATGATAAATCATAAATGACATTTAAACCAATATACGACTATGAGTGAGATTCTGAAAGAAATCAAGCAATGGTGCAAGGCCATTGGCGACGAGCAGCACCGCAAGAAGGTGCTGCGCAGGGAGAAGGAGGTGAAGCACGAGGCTTACCAGAGAGTGCAGGTAAGGGAGTTCGGCGGTGAGCTGTTCTTTAGCTTCGATGGCATACCGCTGCTGCATGAGGATGACCTCGCCATCGACCTGGGCAGTGCGACACGAGAGGCACGAGGACATTTCTGCGACTATCGAATGACGCAGGACGCTTGATGTTTCACCGTAAGACAGAGGACGGAACATGATATACCAACTGCAAGTAAAGAACGGATGGAAATGGCACGACCGATTAAGAACTACCATCGCTTCTACGCCTCGTTTAACAAGCTGCAGAAGCACGGCTCTGACGAGGACACTAAGGCGGCTCTCGTGAGCCAATACACCGGAGGCCGCACCACCCACCTCAGCGAGATGAGGGTGCGAGAATATACAGACTGCTGCAAGGCACTGGAGAACATGCTGGGCTATGGCGACCAGCGCAAGCGCCACCGCTCCATCTGCCTGCACCTGATGCAGGAGCTGGACATCGACACCAAGGACTGGCAGCGCATCAACGACTTCTGCAGCCACCCCCGCATCTGCGGCAAGGTGTTCGCCCTGCTCGACATCCCCGAGCTGGAGGCACTGGAGCTGAAGCTCCGGGCCATCAAGCGCAAGGGAGGGCTCGGGGGAAGTGAAGAGAGAAGAGCGTCTGCAAGTGAAGAACGAAGAGCGAAGAGTGAAGAATCGAGCGGCGCACGTGCTGCCTCTTCTTCCTCTCCATATATCAACCCATCAATCATAATCATTCAACAAAATGGAAACAACGACAGTTACAACCCAACAACAGCAGGCAGCCGCCCAGGAGGCAGCCGCCCCTGCTGAGGAGAAGAAGGTGACCATGGCGGTCGATCTCTCCCAGATGACGGAGGCACAGAAGGCGGCACTCCGTGAGCAGCTCAACGCCGAGGCGAAGAGCAGCCGCCAGGAGAACCGCAAGGCGTACGAGGACCTCAGACACGAGTTCATGGTGAACGTGGAGAACCAGCTGGGCATCATCGTAAAGAGCGTGAAGCAATTCAAGGACTGGCTCGGCAGCGAGTCGGATGCCTTCACCAAGATCATGCAGCGATATGGCCAGACCAAGTTCGACGACCAGAAGAGCTTCACCATCACCGACGGCGACTTCCGCCTCTCCATCGCCAGCAACAACGTGAAGAGCTTCGATGAGCGTGCCGACCTAGCCGCCGACCGACTCATCAAGTACCTCAAGCGCTACATGGAGCGGAGCGAGAAGGGACAGGAAGACCCGATGTACCAGTTGGCGATGACGCTCCTGGAGCGCAACAACGCCGGCGACCTCGACTACAAGAGCATCTCGAAGCTCTACGAGCTGGAGGACAAGTTCGACGAGGAGTACGCCGACATCATGACACTCTTCAAGGAGTCGAACGTGGTGCAGAAGACCGCCGTCAACTTCTACTTCTTCAAGCGAAGCCAGGAGTCGGGCATCTGGACTCGCATAGAGCCTAGCTTCTGCCGCCTGTAGGAGAGTGAGGAATCACGACTTTAATGTTTTCTTTAATATCATATCAAAAGTGTGTTAAACTAAGGGAAGGGCAAGTGCTTTGAGGAAATACCGCAAGAGGACCGGACTGAGCTACAAGAAGAGGGTGGCTGACATCAATGCGATATACGACCGATATGCCAAGTTGGGAGTACCCAACAGGGAGATATGGAGGCGGTATATTTACCCCACGTATGCTCTGAGCGAGCGTCAGTTCTACTACATCTTGAAGGCATCCGCCGACCCTCGCAACGAGATCAGCGAGGCACAGGAGCTCTTCCTGAAGTTTGAGGAATAACATGGCTATGGCAAGTGCAGACGGAGAATTGAGAAAGGTGGTGCGCCGCATACTGGGCGACATCCGTGTGGAGCTGGGCGATGAGTTCGACCAGAACTTTGAGCGGCAGGGCTTCTTTGCCGAGAAGTGGCAGAGGCGCAAGAGTCCGATACGTGGCGACGGTCACATCCTCGTGGCATCGGGCGACCTCCGCAAGAGCATCAGGAGCCGCAGCGACGAGAGCAGCATCACGTTCTACAGCGACCTAGCCTATGCAGGCATCCACAACGAGGGTGGCGAGATCAAGGTGACGGCAAGGATGAAGCGGTTCTTCTGGCATAAGTACCATGAGACCAAGGATGAGTTCTGGAAGGCGATGGCGCTGATGAAGGAAGGCAAGACGATAAAGATACCTCGCCGCCAGTTCCTGGGCATGGCACCCGAGGTGGAGACCGAGGTGAGGAAGATCATCGAGGACAACCTCACGCAATACTTCGAGCACGACTTTAACATCAATACAAAATGACAAGATTATGGACGCAAGATTAAGACTATATACAGACATCGTGATAGCGATGAAGGGCGAGGTGCCAGAGATCAAGACCTTCGACCTTTGGAACCGCCAAGTGGAGTTTATGCAGGAAGACACCGCCTTCGAGTGCCCCGCCCTGTTCATCGAGTTCGGGGCTATCCAGTGGGCGCAGAAATACAAGGAGACCTGCAAGGGACTGGAGGGACTGGGCGAGGTTCGCCTTCACCTGGTCACCGACTGGCACGCCCACGAGGACGGCGTGACGGCGATACAGCTCAGCGAGAAGATGTTCCAGGCACTGCTGGAGATGCCGGGCGTGGACGACTATCAGCTGGGCTTCCCATCACAGACGCTCACCAACCACGACCACGAGGAGGTGATGGAGAGCATCGAGGTGATAGGCGCAAGGTACTGGAGAGACATTCCGTACTAAGACAAGAGTATTTTAATATTTCTATAGCTTTAATGGATTTTAGAGTTTTGTTTATTTCAAGGACACCGCCCCATGGCGATGGGGATGGGTTCGATGGAGAAGGGGCTGCGTCGTGATGACGCAGCCCCTTTGTTTTTGCTTGGTGGTAAGATTGTGATCAGGTTGCGCCCATGGGCGCTATGCCTTAGTACTCCTTGACGTTCTCGTCGCCGGAGTCGCTTCCACTGGAGGAAGAACCGCCGCCAGCCTGTGAGCCGCCGCTTCCGGTCTGCGAACCACTGCCGCCCTCGGAAGGCTTCTGCCCGGTGCTGCCGCTGTCGCCCTTGCCCTCGCTATCACCTGGGGCTGGGTCGGCTGGGTTGGCATCGCCTTGCGCCTTGGCTCTTCGGATGGCGGCACGCTGCTCGTCACGGTTGGCGACGATGTTGAACACGGCGTTCTCCTTCAGGTTCTCGAAGCTCTTGCCCGGTACCCACACCACGTTCACCTTCTCCACGCAGATGTCGGGGTTGTACTTGCTGGCAGTCTCCGTGCCCTTGCCCTGCAGGGTGACGTAGAACTCGCCAAGCTTGCCCAGCTCCACCTTCATTCCTGCCAGGAGCATCTCTCTGAGGCACTTCACCGCCTTGCCGAGGATGGCTTGCACGTCCTCAGCGTCATAGACGTTGTTGTGCTCACTGATGTGCTCGGAGAACTTCTCGAGCGTCATCTTCTCGGTGTACTGTGCCACACCGTAGGCTTTCTTTGGGTCGTCAGGCTTGGCTGGGTTGCCCATCATTGCAATACTGTAGTTGATCATTGCTTTGAATAATTAAGAATGAATAATTGGGCTTGCGCCCTTTGGGGTTGTTCCGTCGCTCGGGCGGTCGCTTCCCCCTTATAATTTTGTCGCAGCTTCGTCCCTACTAGGGGCGAGGCTCGGTCGGTACTAGGGACGAGGCTCGGTCGGTACTAGGGACGAAAGCTCGGCGGTAGTAGGGGCTGAAATCCGGCACAATATTATAGGTGGTTGTGCGTTATAGGATATATCAGTATGAGTTTACCAACTTAAAACGTTACCGTTATGGCTAAATTAAATCTGGGGGATAATTCCTCCATGCTAAGTCAACTAGCTGACGAAAAACAGCAAGTGGACATGTTACTTCAAAATTTAGTTCGTCACCTGACTGTGATAGACTCCACTGTGATTGGATTGCTAGCTGCCCTTGGCGATATACCTCAACAATCCCCACGGAGGATACTTTTGACGGCGATCGGTGCGTCTCTCTTATTTCTATCTCTTCTGGCAGGAATATATAGTATGTGGAGGTACTACGTAACAAGGTTAAAAATTTACAGCGAACTTGAAAGAGCAAGTCGGACAAATCATGACGTTGGCTGGCATGATTTGTCTTTCGGATGCCTCTTTGTACCCATAACCCTATTCTGTCCAACAGGCTTAGCCTTGGGGCTTCTACTGTTGCTGGTAGGATTATTCGCTTCTTGACCATCTCATCCCACGGTTTAGCCTGTTCGTCGATTTGCTTTTTGACGAATTGCTCAAGGTTCTTTACAATTTCGTAATTTTTCTCTTCCATTTTCTTGCAGGTTTAAAATGTTTGTTGTATCTTTGCAAACGAAGAAGCAATGTAGGAGGCATTTCACACGTCGGCTCTTATGAGTGCAGGTCGCCGGAATGTCCGTTTGCTTCTTTATTTTTTATATAAACTTCATCGTATAAAGCCGCTCTCCCATTGTCATTTTGCATTTGAATTCTATGGTACGTCCTTGGTACTAAAACCATAGCCGTGATGTCTTCCTTCCTCTGTTCTTATACGTGTAGCGTTAGGAAGCCATTTTTCAAATTCGGTCGCAGTTTCGTCCCTACTAGGGGCGAGGCTCGGTCGGTACTAGGGGCGAGGGTTGGTCGGTAGTAGGGACGAAGGCTCGGCGGTAGTAGGGGCATTCAGTTCCTCCACCAACAGCCTCGCAGCCTCGGTTAGTTCCAACTTCTTCGCCGCCAACTTCTCCGCCGCCAACTTCTCTGCCGTCATACGCTCTGAAAGGAGGATGCTATTGCCGAACTCATCCCTGGTGGTAGCCTTGCTTACCACTGCCCCCCCAGATTTGCTTACCTGAAACAAGACACCGGCACGGCTCATCGTGTGGAGCGTGGAGGCACGCAGCACGCAGTCGGGGAAGGATAGCTTGGGGAACTGCTTCTTGGCTTGCTTCTGGTTCTTGTCGTTCGCCTCCTTCACCATTCGGTAGAGTTCGGGGGCGGTGGTGCAGATGAGGTCGCCCAGCATGTTGGTGACGAAGGACGTGGCAACGTTAGCACCGTTCTCGTAGATGATGCCGCCAGGTATTCCGATGTAGGTGCAGTTCTTGCGGATGGAGGTCATGGCAGGTGCGAAGAGCAGGAAGGAGATGCCACGGCTCACATAGAAGTTGCAGATCTTGGCGAAGATGGAGAAAGGTGGGTTGTCGATCACCACGCAGTTCTCGGGGTAGTCGTAGTGCTCGAAGTCGCCACCGGGATAGAAGGGGCGCACCACTGGGCGGTCGCCCACTTCGAGGTGCTTTCGTGCCCATGCCAGCACGGCATCATATACCAATGGCGGTGTGTAACAGTCGTCCGTGGTCTTCTTTTGCTTGAATTTCTCCACGAAAGCATCGTAGTCTTGTATTTTCTTGCTCATTTTCTTGCAGGTTTAAAAAGTTTGTTGTATCTTTGCAGCGAAAGACCTCCGAAAGGGCACGATAACTTCAAGCTCGTGAGGCGTTAAAGCCATAGCCGCAAGACTATGGCTTTAATTTTTCGATCTCTGCCTTTATCTTTTCTCTTGTGTTATGGCTTTTATCTACCAATACGGCTTTGTCGTGGTAAATGATATAACATTCCTCGATGATGCCTGCCTTAAAGTCAGAGCTACGCCAGTCGATAAACTTTGCAAGCGAGGAAACTGGCAGTTTCTTTTCCCTCATGTGCATATCTAAATCTATCACGACCACAGAACATCCTTGTTTGATAGCTTTTTTAAAGCCTGACTGAATCCCTTTTGTGAATTCTATCCCTTTTCGGTCTGCCACCTTCTCGTTAATGAGGTATTCTGGGTTCTTGACTCCATCCTCAAAGACGTGCTTTCTTATCTGTATGCCCATATTCGGGAACGAGGATAAGAGGGCGTGAGCCGCACGGGTATTCTCCTTTACTTCAGTCTTGTCTGCTAGATTGCTTATCTTTAAACGTTCCCCGAACTTGTCATCTAGGGTATAGCTTCCTTTACCTTGACAGTTTCGGACGCATTGACAGGCGGCGCAGAGCTGGTTATCTACGATTTCGTTTACCAGCCCTAGCTTTCCTTTCGCCACATCGCAGTCGTTGCAGCGCTTGATGGTGTAAGGGTTGTAGTCTGGCATGGTCTTGCCCTGTATGCCGCTGTTGAAACGGAACATATTCAGTTTCTCATTATTGGCGAATGCCTCTTCGCCACGGCTCATCGCCTCGTTGTGGGGCGTTTCCTCATATTTTCCCCTTCTTACTTGTACCACGGAACAGCGGCAGTTCCACGATAGCGGCGGGTAGTAGCTCTCCCAGAAAGGGTCGCTCATCGGGAGGGTGATGCGGTCGAGGGCGGCGTGCTCCGGGCGCACCTTGTCGTCATGGGCGGTGCGGTACTGCAAGAGGTAGCGGTCGCCATCCTCGCTGTACTGCTCCCACTTCGCCGCCATCTCTGCCGAGGCTTGCACGAAGTTGTACTCAGCGTGGAGGTAGTTGGCATTGTAGGTCTCGTCTATCTTGCGAACGTCGTTCAAAAAGCGTTCGAACGGCTTTCTATCGCCGTTCTCATCGAGCAATGACGGGAACGCCTCGTTCAGCTCGTGGAAGGTCTTGATGCCTGAGAAGATGTAGTTGGAGCGAGTGAGGCGCTCGCGCATCTTGTCGGTCATCCTCACCTGCTTGAAGGTGGAGTCGAGGATGCCGGCATGGGCATTGATGAAGCTCTGCGCCTCGTCGGATGCCAGGATGTCGATGTCGAGCTGTGCGCCCCTCTGACCATAGAGGGCTTTCATCATCTTGTCGAACTTGTGCGAGAGGTTCTTGTACTCGCTCTGCTTCTTGTAGTTGTCGCTGGTTCCCTCCAGGGGTATGAGGTTGTCGTCCAGCCATCGTCTGTATCGTTGGTGCAGCCCCTTGTAGTCTTCGGGGCTTAGTCGAAAAAAGGTTGGCTCGCTGATGGTGCGGATAACGCAGATTTGTCGTCCTTCTTGTCATCCCCTGATGGCTGCTGCATGCCGAATGGGTTGGCTTGCTGCAAGCGTTCGCCCACGGGCATGTTGTACTTGTCGGCGAAGTACTTGCCATCCACCTCGTAGCGGTCGGCTATCATCTTCTCGTACTCCATCTGCTGCTCCGGGGTGTAGTCTATCGACTTGTCCCAGGTGAAGTGCATGCCCTGCAGTGGGAAGCCATGTTGGATCATCCGGGGGATGAGCTGGTTGTTGATGGTGTTCGCCAATAGCTTGGCATCGCTCTCCACGATGTTCTGGAACACCTCCAGGTGGGTCTGGCTCTGCGAGAGGCTGCTGCCGTCCTCGATGGTCATGGTCTGCCCGATGATGAGCTTCGATATTTCCGAGTTGGCTCTATCCACACGCTTGTCATACACATTGAAGGCATCGCTCTTGGCATTCTCCACCAGTTGCACGGTGGTACCCTCAGGCAGCACGGCGTAGCTGGCCAAGCCCATGCGCTGCATCATCTCCTCTATCTTGTCGGTCTCGCTCTGGCTGCGCGAGCTGGTGGTCGCCACACGGAGCGGGATGCCGAAGATCTCGCCAAACACGTCCCAGGCGGCGAGCACGTTCTTCTTCGGTATGGTGTGCTGCGCCGCCTTGAGGTAGAGTCCGAGGTCGTCGGGCTTGCCCACCTCCACCAGGTTGCCGAAGTATTCGGGGGCGTGGTAGTCGATGCCGGTGGTCCAGTCCTGCCCGAGGTCGGTGATGAAGCAGTGGTGCTCCGGTATGACGTACTTTCGGTCGATGAGGCGCATGCCGTCGTATGCAAGGCAGCCGTCACCGTCGGTGGTGAGGTCGCCCATCTCGATGAGCGAGTGCCCCCAGTAGGGCGTGGAGAGCACCAGTCGGCAGAAGTCGTCAAACCACTCCTGCTGCAGGAAGTGCCTCAGCTCATCGTGGGGCGTGCCATCCTTGTCCTCGATGTTGAAGGAACGGGCGAGCACGAAGCCCATCCTCTGCCCGATGCACCCGGAGAGGTGTGCGTCGATGTCGGCATCACGGTAGATGTCGTAGAGCCACTGGCGGTTGGGGCTGTCCACGTCGATGGCTAGCTGCCACGCACGCCGCCACTTCATGATGTCGCCCTTGGTGAGTGCCTCTGTGGTGCGCTGCAGCTTGGCCAGGATGCTCTCCACCTTTCGGCGGTCGCCCTTTCCGGCTAGCTGCACGTCGCCAAACACGGTGTGCCACACACGTGGCTCACCCTTGATGGCTCTTCTGAGGTCGTATATGCCATCTATGGCCTTGTTGAAAATTCCCATAGTCTTCTTTGCTTTAGAATGAATTGATGGTTGTGTGTGTTACCAGGAGTGGTTGTCGGGCCCCTTGCCGAAGGCGAGCACGCCGCCCACTCCCGTGGCGTTGCCTTGTGCGTCGGTACTCCCAGGCAGGTCGGGCACGATCTTTCCGGCTTGCACGCCCTCCAGCCACTTGATGGCTCGCTCGTATCGCTCCTGCCTGGTCTCCATGCCCATGCGTCCGGAAGTGGATGCCGCCATGTTGTAGAGGGCGATGTCGGCGGTGTACATCACCAGCTGGCGGTTTCGCTCGTTGCCCTCGGCGGCGAATGTCTTGCCGCAGTCGTATCGGGGTCGCAGGTACCCCGCCACCTCCTCGATGGCCTCGGCGATGGCGTTCTCCACGTTGTCGGGGTCGGCTTGCGTGATGACCTTCAGCGAGGCTTCGCTAGCCACCACCTTGAAATCTTCTGTGCTGATAAACATCTTTGTATGAATGATAAATGATAATGAATAAATGACAAATGGGCTGCGCCCTTGGGGGCTTACCACGTGTTCCGGGGCTTCTGTCGCTCACCGATGCGAGGCACGAAGGCTTCCAGCCTGCCCTGCTTCTGCAGGATGTAGATGGCTCCCTCGTCGGCATCGGGCGCATCGTCGTGGGCACGGCTGCCGTGCTCCAGCGAGAGCGTCTGGTCGATGCCCACCTGCATGTCGTCGGTGTCCTTCAGCGCCTCGTTGTAGAACACCTGCCCACGCTCCCAGAACGGAGCCACGCTCTCGATGCGCTGCAGCTTGTCGGGCTTCTTGCGGTAGTCGGGCATGATGGGCAGCTGGTAGCCACGGATGTCGCCCTCCGCCTGAAACTCGTCGAGGGCGGTGTCCTGCATCAGGTTCGACTCCATGTAGAACTGGATGCTCGCTCCCTCTTCCAGCGACCGCTCGTAGAGGTTGTACAGCCAGCGCACCATCTCGCCCGTGGTGGCCTGGCGCACGAAGCAGTCCACGAGGTGCAGCTCCCTGCCCATCGCCCCCCAGAGGCGGCAAGCCTTGTAGTCGTTGGAGGTGGTCGATTTCCACGAGGGGTCGGTGTAGCACACCAGCGACTCGTATTTGGACAATCTTGGCATCCGCTTGTATTGGATCCAGTTGTGTCGGAAGATGGTGCCGTCCTTGATCGGGTTGTGCATCATCTCCTTCTCCCAGTCGCGGTAGCCCACGAACTCACGGTAGGCATCCACCTCCTCCCGGGTCCACTTCTCCCTCCATGTGGGGTTGCCGTCCTTGTCGATGGCATACACCTTGCTGAGGAACACGCCCTTGGTGTGGGCGATGTTGTAGAGCACGGAGTTCTTGTCGATGAGGTTGCCCACCATGATGAAGCGGCCACGACCCACGTCCAAGGCTCCGAAGAGTGCCGACTTCACCCAGTGGGTCAGCTCCCTCACTCGCTTCTCGTTCTTGCAAAGCTCGTCGTCGTCGAGGTCGTCGATGACGATGTAGTCGGGGCGTGCCTCACGGTCACGGAGGCCACGGGGGCTCTGTCCTCTGCCGCAGCCGAGGAACTTCACGCCGCACGCCGCCTTGAACTCGCCGTCGGTCCAGTCGCCCCCGGCAGGCTTCTGCTGCCCGAAGTCACGTATCAGTCGGTCGTTGTACTCCAGCTCTGCCTGCACGTCGGCCAGCAGTCGCTTGGCGGAATCCTCGCTCTTGCCCACCACGACCATGAAGTTGATGAGCCGCTGCGGCTGAAACATGAGCCACAGGGGCAGGAACACGTCCATGTGGGTGCTCTTGGCATGGCCACGTGGCCACATGAACACCGCCTTCAGGTTGGGGGTGGAGCGCACCTTGCGCGCCGCCTGGTTGTGGAAGGGGGCGTTGTGGATGGTCTTCAGCACCTTGCCCGTGGTCTTGTCCTTGAGCTGCAGGTAATGGGGGAAGTAGTACTCGCAGAAGGCGGCGTAGTTCTGCTGCAGTCGCTTGATGCGTGCCTCCTTCTCCGCCTTGCCCTCGGGGCGCATGATGCTGGTGTCGGTCATGGAGTGTATCTCCTTGCAGAGTTCCCTCCACTTCTCGTAGGCTTTCCTAGCCTCTGCACTTGCTGCCATAGATTAAATGATAAATAACAAATGATAAATAATAAATGGGGCTTGCGCCTTAGAGGTCGCACGAGAACCCGTTGTTCATCTTCTCGGAGATGAAGAGGTCCTGGTAGTAGTTGAATGTCTTCAGCAGCTCCGGCGTGATGTTGGGGTCGCTCTGCGCCCTGAACTTCATCCACTTGGAGAACGCCATGAACACCTCGATGGCATCCACCACGTTCGCCTTCTTGTCGAGTTTCTCGATCACAGCCGCCATCTTGGCGAGCTTGTCGCCGAGTCCCGCCATCTTCTCCGGGTCCTCGCTTTCGTTCACTTGCGACACGAGTGCGTCGATGGAGAGGAGGAGCTTGTTCACGATCTCCGGTCGTGTCACGGTCTTGGCGGCACGCTGCTCCTTCCATCCTCCCTTGGTTGCCCAGTTGGACACGGTCACACGGCTCACCTCTATCTGCTCGGCTATCTCTGCCTGTTCCTTGCCTGCCATATACAATGTATGGGCGAGGTCCTTCTTACGTTCTAGTTCTGCTTTTGTCATAATGTGTGAATATTAAAAATGTAGTGCAAAGGTGCGATTATTTGGGCAGTCTGCCAAAAAAGTGTGCAATGGTTGCAGAGATGTGCGCAACCATTGCACACTTTTTTGGAGGAATGGTGGAAAGTTAGTAATATTGCACCGTCATTCCGAGTGATGAGCGAGGAGTGAGGAGTGAAGAATCAAAACGTAATACCGTATAAAATATGGGAAAGAAAGTAAGAATCAGCGACGAGAGCGTGAACTGCTACGGCACACGCATCCTCACCAGCGGCATCGACCTCACCCAGTACCAGCGCAACCCCGTGCTGCTCTACATGCACGAGCGAGGCAAGGTGGTGGGACTGGTGAAGAACCTGGAGGTGAGGGACGGCGAGCTGCTGGGTGAGCTCTGCTTCGACAAGGCATCGCCCCTGAGCGTGCAGCTGGAGAAGCAGTACCAGTTTGGCAGCCTCCGCATGGTGAGCGCCAACCTCCGCATCCTGGAGACCAGCGGCGACAAGCAACTGGTGAAGGAGGGTCAGACCTTCGAGACCGTGACACGGTGCGAGCTGTTTGAGGTGAGCGCAGTGGATATTGGCGGCAACGACAACGCCATGGTGCTCTCCGACCAGAGCGGACAGGAAATATCCCTGGCAGGGGGCAAGGACGGCAAGCCGCTCCTGCCACTATTGAATAACGCAAGTAATAACCCTTTAAAGAAGAATGAAATGGAATTGAAACAGATCGCCCTGGCAATGGGGCTAGCGGAGACAGCCACAGAGGCTGAGGTGACCGCAAAGATGAAGGAGTTGAAGTTGCAAGCCGGCAAGGTGGGCGAACTTCAGAAGAAGGTGGACTCTCTCGTGGAGGAGCAGCTCGAAGCCAAGAAGAAAGCCGACGAGATGACCCTCGCCAGCGTGACCGCCGCAGTGGAGAACGCCATCAAGGAGAAGCGACTTGATGCCAGCATGAAGGATCACTTCGTGGAGCTTGGCAAGAAGATAGGCCTCGACTCCCTGAAGCTCACCCTAGGAGCCATGCGACCACAGGGCAAGGTGAGCACCGTGGTGAACCGTGGCAAGGACGGACGACTCACCCGTGTGGAGACTGGCTCGTACCAGAAGCTCAGCGAGGTGCCTGCGGACGAGCTCCTGGAACTCCGCGACAACAACCGGGAGGAATACATCGCCCTCTACAAGGCTGAGTTCGGATTCGCGCCAGACTTCGACTAACGTCCCATGGCGCAGCATCAATCAACAACACATCATCATCATTTTTTAAGAAACATAGTGACACATGAAACGAATCATTTCTCTTTTTAGCGCACTCCTGTTCAACTGCATCATGGGTGCGGTAATCTCCGCCGCAATGGGCTACGACCCCATGGCGGGCGCAGTGGTGGCCAACCTCACAGTGATAGCCCTCGGGGGCTTCATGCCAAAGGGCGCAGCCTGCGAGGGCGTGCTGAAGGAACTCTGGACGGGCTACCTCGTGAAGCAGCTGGAGCGTGCCGAGCAAGCCACCTTCCTCGATGGCATCCCCGACAACTCCAGCATCGTGGACAACGACGTGATCCACCTGGTCGATGTGGGAGGCGACCCTGACGTGCTCATCAACAACACGACCTATCCACTGACGGTGCAGGAACTGAAGGATGGTGACATCGCCATCAAGCTCGACAAGTTCCAGACCAAGCCTACCCCTATCACCGACGATGAGCTTTATGCCATCTCCTACGACAAGATCAGCCGTGTGAAGGACGCACACGCAAGAGCCATCAACGTGGCCAAGTTCTCGAAGTCGGCGCACGCCCTCACCCCTAACGAGAACACCGCCTCCACCCCTGTGCTCTCCACATCGGGCGAGACCGACAAGGAGACGGGTCGCGTGAAGCTCTGCATGAACGACATCATCCGCCTGAAGAAGGCGCTCGACAAGTTGAACGTGCCTGTGGAGGGTCGCCGCCTCGTGCTCTGCAACGACCACGTGAACGACCTCCTGGAGACCGACCAGGTGTTCAAGGAGCAGTACAACATCAACCGCACCGACGGCACCGTGGGTCGCCAGTATGGCTTCGACATCTACGAGTATGCCGAGAACCCAGTGTTCACCACAGCCGGCAAGAAGAAGGCTGTGTCGTCAGCCGCAGCCGCCAACGAGTACCAGGGCTCCTTCGCCTTCTACACCGGTCGTGTATTCAAGGCCACGGGTAGCACCAAGATGTACTACAGCCAAGCCAACACCGACCCATTGCACCAGCGCAACCTCATCGACTATCGCCACTACTTCATCGTATTGCCTCAGAAGATGGACGCTTGCGCCGCCATCTACAGCAAGTACAATGCCGCGGGCAAGGTATAATCACCCTATCAAGCATCAAGGCTATGGCTAGGATGAAATATCTGGTGCTCCACTGCACCGCCACGCCAGAGGGAAGGGAGGTGAGTGCCGCCGACATCAGGCACTGGCACTGCGACCCTCCCTCGAAGGGCGGCAGGGGATGGAGGCAGGTGGGCTACACCGACCTCTTTCACCTCGACGGCAAGGTGGAGCGACTGGTGAGGAACAACGAGGATGCCGAGGTGGATCCATGGGAGATCACCAACGGTGCGGCAGGCTTCAACGCCATCAGCCGGCACATCGTGTACGCCGGAGGACTCGCCGGCGACGGCAAGACCGCCAAGGACACCCGAACCCAGGCACAGCTGAAGGCGATGACCGAGTACGTGAGGGAGTTCCACCGACGGTTTCCACAGATACGCATCGTGGGACACAACGAGCTGAACCACGGCAAGGCGTGCCCATCGTTCGACGTGCAGAAGTGGCTCCAATCAATAGGCATCAAGCAGGTATAGGGACTGTATTTTCAGGATAACATTTTGTGAAAGTTGCATAATCACTCATAATTAGTTAATTGGTTTAAGGTTTGAAAGGCGATGACAGACATCATCATGAACATACTGCAGTGGGCTATCCCATCGGGCGGCATAGGTGCTGCCATCGCCTGGATAGCCAACCGAAAGGTAAAGGCGGCGGAGCAGGCCAAGCAGGTACACGACACCTACAAGTCGATGTACGAGGATGTGAGCCGTGAGTTGTTGAACTTACAAAGGAAAGTGGATGAAAGCACAAGGGAAAACGCAAGCGCCATCGAGGAACTCAACCGTGAGAACACTCGCACACGCAATGCGCTCAATCGGCTCAGCCGTGCCATCGAGGCGATACAGCTTTGCCCTCATCGTGCTACTTGCCCTGTCAGCGGTGAGCTGCAGAACGGCGAGGAAGGCACAGGACGAGACGATGAGCCAGGCTCGAACAGAGCTAAGTCTAGACAGCAGCGCAAGCAGAAGGCAGGCAAGCGAGACGCTGACGGCGGAAAGCCTGGCGACCATGGAGACGTGGGAGCAGGCGTGGATGCTGCTGCCCCTCGACAGTAGCGGGGGCGGTGGAATCATCGTCAGGGGCAAGGGCGAGAGAAGGCTGCTGGTGGGCGCACGCTCCACACGGAGCACCATCGGAACCGACTCTTCCAACGTGGTTCGGACGGCATCCGAACGGCATTCTAACGAGAGCAAGACGGAGGTGAGGAAGCCTCCAGACGGGCTGACGGAACTGGCAGGCAAGGTGGCGTTCGTCATCATAGCCTTCGGAGTGAGCTATCTAGTAATAACGTATAAAAAGCAATAAGAAAATGGCAATGGAAAATATTTTGGACGGCACCGACCTCATCCTCAGCGTGAACGGCGGTGCACTGGCATTCTCCACGGGATGCAAGATCACCACCTCGACCGAGACCGGCGAGCGCGTGACAAAGGAGGCAGCGGCAGGCAAGTGGAAGGAGAAGTACGTGAAGAGCTTCTCGGAGAGCATCAGCGCCGATGGCGTGGTGTGCGTGGACGCAGCCAAGGACGCTCCTACCTACGACACGCTGAAGGATCTGCAGATAGCGGGCACGGCAGTGGACGTTACCTACAACGTGCGCGAGCCAGGCAAGCGCACCGGCAAGACGGCTGGCGGCTACAAGGGCAAGTTCATCATCACCTCGCTCGACCTCGACGGTCAGGCAGGCGACGATGCCAAGTACTCCATCCAGCTCGAGAACTGTGGCAAGGTGGAGAAGCTGACCACCGGCTTGCAGGACGGCACGGTGACGCAGAGCGCATCGGGCCAGCAGGCAGTGAGCAAGTAACAGGGTTTTATTGTAAGCCATAATTATAGATAAAATGAGAAAGATCATGATCGAGGTGGGCAGCAAGGCATATCCTTGTTGCCTCACCATGGGGGCGATGCTTCTCTTCAAGCGCAACACGGGCAAGGACGTGAGCCAGATGGATGCCTCGGACATCGAGGACCTGCTGATGCTGATGTGGTGCTGCATCGTGTGCGCCTGCAAGGCAGACGGCGTGGAGTTCACGATGGACTTCGAGACGTTCACCTGCCACATCACGCCACAGGACGTGAACCGATGGAACGAGGTGATGAATGCCGCTGGCGATGAAAAAAAAAGCGAGCCGGAACCCTAGGTTCTGACTCTGACGAGAACCAGGAGCCACCCACCGTGGAGCGGCTGCTGGGCATAGCGATGGGGTGCATGGGGATGAGTATGGATGACTTTTGCCGATGCACCCCCTCTGAGTTTAACGAGGCCTACGAGGCGTGGGGCGAGTGCCAGGAAAGGCTGGAGCGTGGTGCGTGGGAGAGGATGAGGATGCAGTGCCTCTGCTCCCTCCAGCCCTACTCGAGCAAGAAGCTCAGGGCAACGGACCTGATGCGGTTCCCTTGGGAAGAGGAGCAAAAAAAATCCCCTTGCCAAGATGTGCAAGAGGAACTGAGCCACGAGGAAGTCATGGAGAGGTATCGGGAGGCGGCGAAGAGGGCCGGGCTGTCATAGACCGCCATACCACCAAGGAAGTGGACAGCCCTTGGACTCGTTTATCCACCTGCCACTCCAACATGATATTGCTAGGACGAAAAGCAGGAAAGATAGCCAAAACACAATCGGACAGTCTAGGACGAAGAAACTAATAGGCATCATAAGAAACGACCAAATGGTAATATCTCCATACGGCATACGGAACTTCTTCGACTTACTATGTTTTATGTCCTTATTCATACTCTTGTTCTTTATGTAACACGCTGCAAATATAATAAAAATAATCGTAATGTCCAAACTTTAAGATAAAAATATTATGTCAAGAGAGGTAACTTTTAAACTTAACCTGAAAATAGATGGTAAGAATGTCATCAGACAGCTTACCGTGGACATGGATGAGTTACAGAACGCCATAGGAGAGGTTAAGACGAAAACCGCACAGGTGACAGACTCTTTCATCAGATTCAATCAGACCACAGAACTTATCCAAAATGTGTCTGGTGCCATCTCCCAAGCATCAAGTACCTTAGGAACCCTGACCGAGGAAAGCAGAAGCTTCGGTGGAGCCATGGCTGCCGCCAACACGATGGCAGGCAAGAACGGCGAAGAGTTTGCCAACTTGAAGGATAGAGTCTCAGAACTTGGTGAAACGATACCTGTTGCCCGTAACGAACTTGCCAATGGGTTGTATCAAGTCATCTCGAATGGCGTGCCAGAAAACAACTGGATTTCTTATCTTGAGAAAAGTGCCAAGGCAAGCGTGAGTGGCATTGCCGATCTGGGCGAAACCGTAAAAGTTACATCCACCATCATCAAAAACTATGAACTCGACTGGGAAGACGCTGGAGCCATACAGGACAAGATACAGCTTACCGCAAAAAACGGTGTGACATCCTTCGAGCAGTTGGCGCAAGCCCTTCCGAGAGTGACCAGTAACGCAGCAACACTGGGTGTAAGCATAGATGAGTTGATGGCTACTTTCTCCACCCTTACAGGCGTGAGTGGAAACACGGCAGAAGTGAGCACACAGTTGGCAGCCATCTTCACAGCCCTCGTCAAACCTTCGAGCGAGGCAAGCGAGATGGCTCAGCAAATGGGCATTCAGTTTGACGCAGCAGCCATCAAGGCGGCTGGAGGTTTGAGCCAGTTTCTCACCTCCCTCGATAAGAGCGTAAAACAGTATGCCAAGTCTAGCGGAATGCTGGAGCAAGAGGTATATGGCAAACTTTTCGGAAGCGCAGAGAGTCTTCGCGCTATTACGCCACTCACGAACCAACTAGCCGACAAGTTCAGGGAAAATGTGGCATCGATGCAAAACAGCGCAGGTACGATAGACGAAGCGTTTGGCACAATGGCAAGCACAGGCAGTTCCACACTTCAGATGCTGAACAACAAACTGGGCGAATACACCGATATTATTCAAAGTTCCATAGGAAATGTAGGACCGTATCTCAACTGCATTACACAGATTTCATTGCTCGGTTCTTCCATGTCAACGCTTGCGAGGTCGTTTTACGCTGTAGCCACATCTGCAAAAGTTTCGGCCGCCGCAGTCTCTCTTTATAACAAGGCGATTGCAATAGCACTGGGTGTCTCCACCGCTCCCCTCGCAGCGATGGCGGCTGCGCTCGGAGTGTTGGCAGTGGGCTATTCCAACGTGAAAGACCGGATGGAAGACACAGATCGTGAGGCTCGTGCGCTACGTGAGACGATAGCCGACATGAAGAAGAAGCAGGATGAGAGTGTGGAATCCATCCGCAAGTACTTACCAGTGGCACAGGATGCCACCAAGAGCGTGAGAGACCGAAGGGACGCCATCATCAAGCTGAAGCAACTCTATCCCGACTACTTCAAGAACCTCGACATCGCCACCACCAAGCAGTACAACATCGAAAAGGCGGTGAACGCCGCCAACCGTGCCTACCGCAACCAACTGGTGCTGATAGCCAAGCAAGCGAAAGCGGAGTACGAGAAATCGAAGGCTCTCTATGGCAAAGGACCTTCTGGAGCCATGATGGTAGGCTCTACCCCTGGATTGCAGACCTTGATGGACAAGCAAGAACTGGCAGAGATCGAGGCAAAGAAAAAGGCATGGGAAGAGGCAGAGAAAGCCGTCAAGGACTATGACAAGGAGATGGGCAAGACATCGCCAACCAAGAATAAGCCGGGCGGCAACAATCCACCCGCCAAGCCTAAGGACACGCCAGTAGGCAAGATGAGCTATCAGCAAGTAGCCGATGCCATCGAGAAGACCACCAACAAGCTGAAAGCCGCCGCCTCTGGCAGCAAGGAGGCGAAGCAACTGGATGACTACAACAAGAAACTACAGGCAAGAAAGAAGATACTGGAGGCTACATACTCTTCCCTCAACACCAACAAAAGCAAGGGCAACAAGAGTGAGCCGAAGTTCTACAAAGACCCGAAGACATCGGAACAATACGAGAAGAACATCAGCTACTACCAGGGCAAGCTCACCGACAAGAACACCGCAGAAGACCAGAGGCTCCGCAAGCTGATACAACTGTGGAAGGCCAAGAAGGCAGCCATCGATGCCGCTAACCTCGCCGCCGAGCGACCCTTGAAACTTGATAGCGTGGACGCTTACGAGAAAGACATCAACGTGCTGCAGCAGATGGTCAAGCTCTCCATCGACCCCGATGAGGGAAAGAAGCTGCAGAAGCAGTTGGATGCCGAGACTCGAGAACTAGGAATGCTGAAGATAAAGATAGGCATCGAGACCATTCCCGACATCAAGGTGAAGAAAAATGAGAAGGTCATTACCCAAAAGATAGATGACCAGCTGAAGGACTTCCTGGGTAAGCATAGCGGAAAGTCTATCGTTGACCTCTCGACCATGGTGAAGACCGATGGCTTCTCGAAGGTGATGGGCGACATCAAGGAAGGATGGGGAGACATACAGGGCGTAGGCGGCGGCATACAGAGCATCACCGATGCCCTCGATGGAAACAAGAATGCATGGCAAGCCCTCAGCGGTGTCATCAATGGATTCATATCCGTAGCCGAGGGCATACAAGGCATCGTGCAGTTTGTCAACATGCTCACCACCGCCACGCAGGCAAAGAGTGCCGCAACGACAGCCGACACTGCAGTGACAGCCGCCAATACGGCCGTAACTACCACCAACACCGCAGCCAAGGCAGGAGAGGCCATTACCAACGTTACAGCCAGCGGCGCAAAACTTCCCTTCCCTGCCAACATCGCAGCCATTGCTGCAGGCGTGGCAGCAGTGGTCGCAGCCCTGGCAATGATAAGCGGTGCCTTCGCCGATGGTGGCGTGGTGGGCGGCAACTCGCCTTCGGGCGACAAATTGCTGGTGCGTGTCAACTCTGGCGAGATGATACTCAACGCCGCACAGCAGGCACGCCTCTTTGCCATCGCCGACGGCACCGCCGCCTATGGCGCATCCGCACAGATAGCCGCCAACTTCGCACAGGGCGTGGCACTGCCATCGGTGAGCGTGCAGACCGACCGACTGCAGGGCATCATGGCAGACGGCGGCGGCAAACAGCCGCAAGCCGTGGAATGGAGACTCAGGGGCAGGGACATCGTGGCTTCCATCGCCAACGAGACTCGCTCCAACCGCAAGAGAAGCAACATTAGAATCAAATAACAAAAGATAAATCGCTATGTACATCCATGGATCATTCTACAACAAGCAGGACGAGAAGGTGACCGTGCAGATCGTGACCAAGGGCGACCGCACCACCGAGAAGGAAATCGGCAAGGAGGAGGACGGGCTGTTCTTCTCCGACGACCCCGTGGAAATCACCTCCCAGGTGAACGATACCCTCGACGTGCTGCTCTGCTACCAGGCAAGCATCCGGCTGCTCTGCCGTGACTACGTGCCCGACTTCTTCTGCAACTCCTGCAGGGAGGCGGTGGTCAACATCCTCGTGGATGATAAATGCTACTTCGCCGGCTTCATCGAGCCGCAAGCTTTCTCGCAAGATTACAACGAGGAACTGGACGAAATCGAGCTGACCTGCATCGACTGCCTCTCCGCGCTGCAATACTCCAACTACCGCAACATCGGCACCGCAGGCACCACCTACACAGGGGTGAAGGCAAACGCCGACCAGCGCTCATTCCTCGACATCATCAAGGAGATACTCGGCGGCGTGAGCCAAGCACTCTGCATCAGCGAGGACAAGACATGCGGCATCTATGTTGACCGCTCCATCTCCGCCTGCAACAATAGCAGCCTAAACATCTGGGGCGTATTGAAAAGAACCAACATCTCGGAGCTGCTGTTCCTGGGCGAAGAGGAGGATGACGTATGGACACAAGAGGACGTGCTGACGGAAATACTGAAATACCTCAACATGCACATCGTACAGGAGGGCACGGACTTCTACATCTTCAACTGGGATTACTACAGAAGATTTAAAAGCATCTACTGTTACTTCTACGAAATATCGGGAAGCACTCCCAAAATTTTTAACTATCGAAAAGCCATCGCCACCATCACCAACTCGCTTGTGTCGGACTGCGACACACAGTTGAGCATCACGGAGACATACAACCAGGTATTGCTCACCGACAACGTGACCGAGGTGGAGAACGTGATAGAGAGTCCGCTTGACAGCGACTCGCTCATCGTGGCAGGAAACTACCAGAAATACATGACGGAATACATCATGGAGACCAAGGGAAGCATCTCGGCCACCACGCGATATGTTGACTTCCTCCTGAATGACAAGCCTACGAGAGAGGAAACCACCATGGTGGACTGGTTCTGCTGGCCAAAGGACGTGAGAAACTGGAAATTTTACGGAGATGGCGACCACACCACCGACATCTACTCCAAGTATCCAGCCGATGGAACCAAGCAGGAAGACATTCTCAACAAGGGACTGACTGCTGGTGTCGGTGCTTGCGTGTGCGCCTTTGGTAAGATCGAGAAAAAGAACAACGACGCACAGATAGTGACAACGGTCAGCATGGACGACTACCTGGTGATCTCCACGATGGGAAAGGATGGAACACGACCCACCGACACAACCCTCCTGGCGGATTGCCCCGTGGCTGAGTACGTGGGCAACAAGAGTGGAGGCACCTTTAGCCCTGCCGATGAGGACACCGTCAACTACATCGTCATCAGCGGAAAGGTGGCGCTCAGCCCCGTAATGCCACACTCTGGCTGCTATGTCGAGGAACTGAAATGGGCGGCGAACTTGCGTGATGACAAATACATGGGCATTGCGCCAAAGACTGTGACTAAGCGAGACGGACAGCAAATCTTCTATACACGCAAGTACTGGAAGGCGACGAAATGGAATGACGAGCCTTCTGCCGACGACGAGACCAACGCCCTGGACTATCACAACCTCTTCTATCCATACACCGACACCAGTCAGCAGAGCTACGAATATAAGTACAGTGCCGTGGGCGCAGAGACCGACACCATCAAGAAGCTCGGACTCGTGGCTTGCATGCTCATCATCGGCGACAAGTGCGTGGTGGAGAAACAGAAAGGCGAGGACCTGGGCACGGGCGTGCCGGGTACTGGCGAGGGCGAGTGCGAGGACTACGTATGGATGACCTACAAGGAGCGGAGCGAGTGCCAGAGCGATGATGAGTACTACCAGCAAAGCTTTACCATCGGCATTGACCCGAAGCTGGGCGACAAGATATTGGGCACGGAGTTCGACATACAGAAGAACGCACCCTACACCAAGGGTATCACGGCGGAAGGCACCGCCATCCCCATCAAGATGGGAGACCATGTGAGCGGCAAGGTGCAATTCAAGATACTCGGCCCTGTCAACGCCGAGTGGAACAACATCACACGCCGACATCCCACTTTCTTCCGCCATACCAAGTGGTACCAGGACAGCGTGCTGCTCCTGCAGAAGACCAACGCCATCTTCATGAAGGATTTCAAGGTGGAGGTGGTGAGCGACAACGGCAAGATGGGAGCCGTGAGCGATGAAAGTGACATTGTGTATATGAGCGACACCCTGGAAGACTTCGTCAACAAGAAGGACGACCTGGAGTTCAAAATCACCACCGCCCTCACCTCTGAGGAGTGCAAGCGGATGGGTGTCAACAACGCCGTGAAGCTATCCTCGCCTCTCTTCGACAAAAGTGCACTGGTGAGCATCAGGAGCAATGCGACCGGCTTGGCCAGCACAGGAAAGCCAGAGGAGTTGTACGTGGACGCTGTCTGGAGAGAGTGGCACAAGCCGAGAATCATCTTGGAGCAGGGATTCCTCCGTGGGGCGGACGTGAAAGTGTTCGGAAGATACACCATGCCGAGCCTCGGCAAGGACTTCATCGTGCAAGGCGTGGACCGGAACCTCGCCGACGGCACCGCAAGAGTGACGCTGAAGGAAGTGCCCTGATGGCATTCCAACGGCTTTATAACGATATTCAAATGGCATGACAACAATATTATAAAAAAGATATTACGATGATCGACATCAAGAGTTTTTCAAAGCCCAAGAAATCGGGCAATGGTTCGGGCGGCAGTTCGTCATCCGTCACCTACATATCGGGCATCGCCTCGGAGGCTGACCACGCCACACGTGCCGACAAGGCAAAGAAGGCTGAGGTGGCCGAGCAAGCCAACGTGGCTAACCGTGCCAGCTCTGCACAGACCGCCAACTATGCCTCGAAGGCTGGAGAAGTGGACATCGAGAGCGAAACCCTGCAGAAGTTCCTCCGCAAGGATGATCCGGCCGAGGGAGAGGAAAATGTGGCGGAGGAAGTGCGCCGCAAGGTGGACTTCAAGAAGGCTGCCACCTTCGAGGAGGCGGCGGACATGCTCAAGGGATTCACCGCCCATGAGCTTGCCGCCTTCCTGAAGGGATTCACCATCGCTGGCCAATTTGGGATAGATGAGTACGGCGATATGATACTGAACACCATCAAGTCGCTGGAGTACAACAACGCTGCCGAGCAAGGATTCTCCATCGAGAAGGAAGACCCCAACAGGGACGAGTACCACCAGTACATCACCAACCTCACCGTGTGGGGCAAGATGACGATGAACGAGCTGGAGGTGATGAAGCGCACCTATGCAGGCGGCACGCTCTACCTCTCGCCTGCCGGCGGAAAGATAGCCAAGGTGGTGCCCGTGTATTGGGACGATGAGAAGTCGGGGTGGAAAGAGACAGCAAGCGACGCGGCTGCCGTGGGCTGGAAATGCTATCTCCTGGCAGACGATGGCACCGCCGCCACGGAGAACCTATGGCGAGAGGGCGACCAAGTGCGCTGCCAGACCATGGGCAGGATAGCCGCTGGCGGCAGTGGGCAAGGCTCCGCCGCCAACAAGAGCTATTGGCGCACCATCCTGAAGCATGGCGTGTCACAGCAGAACGAGAAAATCTACGACCACAAGATGGACCACGAACTCTTCGGCGGTCAGCGTTTCGCCTGGATCGTCATCGGCAAGCACTCCGTGCAGCTGGATGAATACGCCGAGGAGAATGCGCCTGCCGAGACCAGGGACATCCCAGAGGAGGGCGACGTGATCGTGCTCGACGGTAGCAGAACAGACCCCGACCGACAGAACGTGTTCCTGCTGGAGAGCCATGGCTCATACGCCCCCAGACTGGTGGGCTACCATGGCATCGACAGCTATTCGCACGCTAACAAGGACGTGTGCGATGTATCCCCGAAAGGCGTTCAGGTCCGCTCGGAGTACTTCAAGTTGCTGGCGCAAGGCAGCAACACATCGACGGTGGAAATCCCCAACTTCAGGGGACAGTGGAACGCATCTACCCAATACTATAAGAACGACCAGGTGAGCCACAACAACGCCATCTGGACGTGCCTCTCCGACAATACTACCTCAGAACCTACCGATGAAAGTACCGATTGGCGCAAGGAGGTGTATGCGGTGAAGGGAGACAAGGGAGGCAAGGGAGACAAAGGAGCCAACGGCGAGGATGCGTTGTCTATCCTAGTGGAGGATGCTCCTCTCATCTTCGATGCTGGCAGTAATGGCATCGTGCCCAGCAACATCACAAAGTCTGCAAAGGTAAAGGTGATGAAAGGAAACGTCAACGTAACGAATGCAATTACTGCAGCATCATCAAATGATGCACTTTCGGTAAATTGCAAGTCGGGAGTGACGATGAGAACAGACTCCAGTGAGCCATTTCTTAATGTTGACATCTCTAGTAACAATATAGGCACGACGTGGTTGGACGAGAACGATCATTCAAAAGGCGTTGTTTCCGTTACTTCCGGCTATGCCACAGGTTCGTTCACCTATAACAACAAAGCATACAAGTTTCATGTCCCCTTCGAGGTGAACGTCTCGAGGTTCACTGGTCAACTCATTCTCACCACCGAGAAGTTCTCCACCGAGATGTCGGAACTCAGCGGCAAGCACAACACGCTATCGGACAACTACGACCGCCTCGCCGCCGACCTCAAGACCTCCTCACCCTCCATCCTCACCAACTACACCTCGAAGATAGAGCAGACCGCCCGCCAGATCTCCCTCACCGTGAGCGAGAAGGCGATGGGCAGAAGGAACATGCTGCCAGGAAGTGCGCTGAGGAAAATGGGCGAAGGTTGGGGAGCATCACTCGCTGGCGACTGGCTCGACGGAACATACACGGTAGGATACTATGGCGACCAAGGCATCCTCACAAGCGATGGCATAGGCGGCTCCAACTGCTTCAAGGCGAAGTGCTACTACGATGGCAACACTATCCAATATCCTGGCATGCGATGGAACGGTTCGGCTGGCGTCAGAAACATCAAAATACAATCAGGTAAGAAATATACCATCTCAGCTTGGGTGAAGTGCGACCGCACGGATATGAATATCGCATTGGAATGTCTTTGGCAGCCGGGCGAAAAAACAGATTCAAACGAAAGAAAGGGTGCAGTGCCTTCCAACGGCTTCTATCATTATCTCACGGAGGTAAATACGTGGACGCTGATTACCACCACCATCGACACAACCAATGCCCCTTATTCCTACATCGAGGTCAACCTCTTCATAACCCATAGACAGAGTGGCGTTACTGCCACTGCTTGGTTCTGCCGCCCTATGATGGAGGAAGGCGACACATACAACGGATGGACACCATCCCCACAAGACTACGACTACATCGGTGGAAACTTGCTTGACAACGCTGCCAGCCTCTCTCTGGGAGGAAATCTGACATATCTAGAAGGAACTATCATAAAAAATGGCTATGAACCAGACATCAACGCCTCATACGCAAAGGCACCAGCAAACTCTTATGCAGAACTAGTGAAATTTGGTGAAGGCACAAATGCTCCTATCGCATTGTCTCCTAACACCGACTATATATTTAGTTTTTGGGCTAAGGGAACGTCGCTGACAGCTTACGCATCTCGCAATAACAATAATGCAGAAATGGTGATGGAGGATTGCAATGGAAACTTCAGAAGTTCGACGAAATACGATGATGGCAATACATATTTTACCCTCACGAATCAATGGAAAAGGTATTGGGTGCATTGGCGCACGAAGTCTAGAACCGACTTCATACCTCAGATGATTTTGCTGAGAACATCATCCGAGGCATGGATAGCCAAACCGAAGCTTGAAGTCGGCTGCACCATGACCGACTGGACGGAGAAGCGCACCGACATGGTGGACAGGCAAGCCTTGCTCGCCACAGGCATCGACATCACAAATGGCAAAATCACCATCACCGCCAACAACACCATCTTCCGCGACAACAATGGCACCACCATCGCCCTCTTCGCTAACGGAAAGATTAATGCCTCGCTCATTGACGCTGACCAAATCGAGGTGAAGCACCTTTGGGCGAAGAGTAATGACGGGGCGAGCAAGGTGGGCTACTTCGGCAATACGGAGGAAGATGCTTGCAAGATAGGCGACTATACGGTTGCGCCTCTCTTCATCGGTGGGGCTACGGCGAAGGAGTCGCCTTTCTATGTGACGAGCAAGGGAGCGATGCACGCAACGAGTGGAAAGATAGGCTACTTCACGATTAGTCCAAATGGAGAACTTATGTATGATGATGGTTACACAGACGTCGCCCACCGCCCTTTCGGTCTATCCAAGGAGGCACTGTATTTCACACATACAACAAACCACAAGAGCAACGATGCTATCGTATGGGTTGGAAGGACAAACTTTTCAGAAAGTAGCACTGGTACCGTTGGCTTATTGTCGGATATTTGGATAGATGAAAGAGTAAGTACACCAACCCAATCTAAGGCTTGCCTTTTTCTTAGCGCCGAGGGTTATACTGGTGAAGACACGAATTATAAGGGAGACCTCATGGGCAACTTCGCCATATACGCCAAAAAAGGAACTTATGCTGGTTTCCGCCCTGCCGTTCGCTTTGCTATAGAGAATTGTCAACTTACTGACATGGATTGTGTAATATATGTTTCTGTAACAGGTGTTTACCTTATTCTGTCAGATAATCCACAGAAAGGTCAGTACTACAAGTTCATACAAGGTGCTGGAAGTTTTCATATCAAATCATCGAGCAAGAATATATATAGCATGCATGCTGGTCAAACGGACAATTTTACGAGTGACTCATATAACCAGATAACGGAGATTATCTGGATAGGCGACCACTGGAGAATAAATTGGTTTAGGGAATCCGTCGGTAAATAACGTTTTTAAAAATATATAATAGATTATGAAACTGCAATTAGACAACGTAATGGTGCGCCTCTCCTTGGATAGCGAGCAGCGCACGCAGATGGAACTGAGAAAGGAAATCGCCAACGCCATCTACAAGACTGGCAGAAGGGGCTTGGCGGACGTGGCACTCTCCACGAAGATGTGGAACGGTAGCAATGATACCGACTACACCGACGAGGAGGTTTCCGCCATCAAGGACTTCGTGGAGAAGAACTTCATCCCAGCCGTCATCGTGGCGGCGAATGAAGTAATAGAAAAAGCCACGATACCCCAAAGCTGAAATATATAGTAAGTAATTTGGTAGCCACCACTCAATGTAATGGGTTATAAAACTCCCCCATAGAGTAAAAGTAAAAAGAAAGCGATTATAATGCAATTCCAAAGCCATTATAACCGCTTTCTTTATCCCTAGAGGGAACTAAAAACATATACGTTTCGTTTTGCGAAAATATCATTTCGTTTTGCGCTCCGCGAACATTTCGTTTTGCGGATTATACATTATACCTTTCGTAAATAGAACGGAGCATGTAAATCATACAATACGCCAAATTATTAGATATGACTCTGGATATTTGAAGGATTTATTCATTAATGATAACAGAGTCTGCTTTTCAGAGAAGTGTCTTGCAGAACTGTTACGATTGACAAAAGGACATTTTGACAATTGGGAGAATGCAGAGACAAATAATGTCTTTAATGGTATAAAGATATACAAATCACCTTATCTGTTTGATTTCAATAACGAAGAAATTGTGAAAACGAACAAGGAAAGATTGAATTTGACAATATGGTCGTCAAGTTAAGTTATTAAACAGATGATATTTATGTCTTCGGAATTTTGTTTTCTCTTGTAGAAAATAGCTATTATAATACAAAGGTGAGCATTGATATTTCCGTAATTATTAATCCAACGATAATGAAAATAATATCTGATAGTACTGATTTAATCTTATTGGATGAAGAAAGTGGTAGATTCTTCAGAGTCAATAAGGTTCCTTATACACCATCATTATCATATTGTTATGGTAGAAAGTTGTCTAATTATGATGATTCTAATAAGCAGAGTGCCACATCCAATACTAATCGGCCGATAGAATCGTATGAGGTAGGGTATATATTTAGTATAGATGATGGACCTAAAAGGGATATTATATTGAATGGACAAGTCGTATATACTAACAGAAAATATGGATATGCATTAAATGATGGCACTGTAAAAATAAAACCAATTTATGATATGTTATACTTTTGGGGCGACAAGATAAAAGCGCGCATCTGCATAAATCGTAATGAGTCAGTGTCAGGTTTTCTTAGGTCTACAGGTTGCAAAGATTTGAATTGCAAACCTCCTATTTTCACATTCTTGTCAAAGTTAAAGGTTCTTAGTGATATTGATTTGGTCACCCCATACTCTTACGGTTTTGCTATTTGTGTAAGAAATAAGAAATTAGGGGTCATATCATCTTCGTTAGAGGTAGTTATACCTATGGTTTATGACTCTATAAACAATAATAATTGGTCTTTTCACAGCCCATTTTGTTTTAATACTTATGATTCGGAATATAGAGGCGTTGTTAATTTGACATATACAGATGATAAAGGATTGAAGCATAAAGAATTCGCAATCTTTAGAAATAATTCTGTTGTAAAAATAATCACTAAAAATATAGATTCAATGCACCTTGTAAATAAAGGTTTTGGATATAAAGCAAGAAAAGACGATCTTCTAGGATTCTATAATATAGATGGAGAAGAATTGTTACCATTATCTTTTAGCTCGATTAGTGATATTACGGCTAATATAATCTGTGTCACCAATAATGAGAAAACAGCTTTGTATAAAATAGAAGACAATAAAATAGTCTTGAAAACAGATTTTTTATATGAATGGGTTGATGGCGATTATCAAAACATAAATCAATATGGAATATCTGTCTGTGTATTATGCAATGGACGCTATATGTTTTTAAATAATGACTTTGAAATTGTTGATATTATTAACCATCACTTTTCTGAAAATATTAGAATAATAGCCTCCACATATGGAGACGGTTTGGTCGGATGTGAAGGTAAAAATTCTTATTATTTTTTAAACATGAATGGAGAAAAGTATGCAGGAACAGAAAAATTACGATTGTGGAATATTGAAAGAGGTTTTTATAAAGGTCTTGCTGTGGTTGACTTGTGGGATTATCATGATTTAAATGGCTATTATAGAGCTACAATTAATAAGAACGGAGAAATAACTGATAAGCATTATATTGAATGTGAGATGGTAGAACGGGGAAGCTCGGATGATATAGTAAATGATATATCAGATGCTTTTGACGGTTTAGCTGATGCTTATTGGAATATTGATTAATATAATAAATGTTAAGATTTAATTAAAATGTAAACGATAAATTACGATAAACAATATTACGCATGGAGTAATAGCCCGCAGTCAGTCTTTGTGCCCAACTGATGAAGGCATTGACTGCTGATTGTCTTGAGGCTTTATCTACAACGGTAGTCATTTACTAAGGGGGATATATTATCAATAAGATAATATCCCCATTGCATTTATCACGTCAATGCGCATAAGTCAAGGATAGTTGGTACTCAAACACAATTAAATCATCTCCTTATTACATTTCCTTGCCTCGGCAAATCACCTACAATCCCCTCCAATACCCTGTCCACCTTGGATAGTTTATCTTTTGACAAAGCATATATGCAGTCAATCGCCAGTCGGTTGGCTGCTATTTTTCTGTGTGCAAGAATGGTCTCTTCGCCACCAATGGAGGGGCGGTTTGCGCCACATGTTTCCAGATAGTTGTCCACAGCATCACGCATGGAGTAATAGCCCCAGCCAGTCTTTGCCCATCTGATGAGGGCATTGACGGTTGCTTGTCTTGGACTGTCGTTTTGTCGTTCGTTCATTATCACTTTTGTTTTTTATTGTTTAATCGTTGTTGTCTCTGTTGCCAAAGTTCATCTATTTCCTGACGGTGCTCGTCTTCGTCCGAGTAGAGCCATTCGATGTAGTCGGCTCGCTGTGAGGTGCGGTCATCCAGCCGGGAGAAATCACGGAGAAGGACATACTTCTCCTCGATGGTTCTCAGCCTTGCGTTGTCGTTGGCGATGATGCACAAGGCACATAAGAATACTGCCGACGATGTACACATGCAGATGTACCTCAAATCCGCAACTAAGCCCTTCAACGTCCTTCTTGCGTGTACATGTCCTCTCATTACTGAATTAGCAGATAAATTGAGGCTGAAACACCCACTTCTGCCTACAATATCCCCTTACCCCATAATGCGACTTGAGGCAATACGCAGTATCATACCCATAAGTTGTAGGCGTTATCCAAAATCTGTCAGGAACACATCCGCGTAAGCATTGTTACAGGTATAGATATTCAGCACATACCGCCTTGACGTCCTGATCCACTTGGCTGGTACAGAGACAAACCAGAAGACAAACGCTTTTATGCGACTTGTAGCCTTGAGTCCGAACCTCTTTACGTCAAGTCTTTGGATAATGGCCTTGTAGAAGTTACGGACAAGTGCTGTAAGAAGAAGGAACACAGTATTCTCTGCCATGAAGGATTTGGGCAATCTGTCCCACCCGAAACCATTGTTCATATCATCGAAGATACGTTCCTTTCCTCCACGAAGGTTATAGAACTCGACAATTTCTCTTGCGGAAGATTCATAGTCGTTAGTCATGATACAACGGTATGTGTATTCTCCTTCCCAAAAATCCTGCACACCATCCATCCGTTTCTGTCTTTGAATCACAAGTCGGTATGCTTTACCATTCCACTTCTCAACAAGGATAGAGTTCAATTCAAACTCAATACCATTGATTTCCTCAGTTTTCCAACCTCTGAGAGCAAAGATGTAATTGTAGAGTGAACTGCAGCGGTTTGCGCGAATATAGAAGAACTTGCAGTGTTTCTCTACTTCCTCTACAATTTCCTCGGAACATGATCCGCAATCTGCTCTGAAACGATTGATAGTGAGTCCGTTCTGTTCAAATCTCTCAAAGAATCTCTTCAGCGTGTCCTTCTGATGGAAACGAACATTTGTGTTACCATCCCTATTCTCTATGCCGACAATCAAGTCGCCAATAACCGCCACGCCAGGGCGATAGCCAAGGAACTTCTTGTATGTAGGCTTTGCATCATAGAACTACAAGTACGAAGTGTCGGATGAAGCGAGAGATGGTTCATCAAATGAGTAGTGACATCCTCGATACATGAGCCACCACAGTAGTAGATACTCATGAGTGAACGGATGATTTCGCTGCACCGATAACCAAACGATTTACATCTTAAACCGAGGGTTGAGTCGATTACTGATGACAATATGGAGTCAAATTGCTCCATGATTGAAAAAATTCCTCCAAAAGGAGTGAGTTTCTCAGATTTAATTTGTATTTTTGCCATGTCATATTAGAGTTTTGCTTGTTTTCTTTTCGCAACACTAAGATAAGTGAAAATTCTGACATGGCATAATCCTGAGCAACTTTTTGTTGCTCAGGTACTTAAAAAGTTTAATTTACAATAGTGTTGCGGAATTAAGGTTAAACAAGAAGCCTATGGGTATACATTAGATGGGATGTATGAATATTCGATAGGAGGCGATATCGTAACAATGGGACAATCTTTATTTGGAATAAAGGCTCCAGGCAAATCGGTAAATGTATATACGGGATGGTTTGCAGGTCATGGTATAGACAATTTTTATGATTATTATTATGGTGAAAAGAAATGAAGAAAATAGTATACTTAATAATTATCTTCTCGTTAGTTAGTTGTATAATACCTTATGTCCATAAAGTAAAGCTAACAGATGAAGATTTGAGTTGGATAACTCATTACAAGATAAATGATAGTATCTATTATGTTTCAAATACTAACGATACAGATACATTGATAGTAAAAGATATTCAAATATGGAATCCTAAAAATACGTTTCCATTTGATTCTGAGGGACATAATTGGATAGAGGTGGGGCATGAATATGATGGTATTGCAAGTGTTGATATGAGTTTGTTGCATTCTACCGACACATTCCTAATAAGTTTTGAGATAAAAAGAAATGAAGAAAATGGTCCTCTAACAAACAGTTGCAACTTTTGCGAATGGAGTTGGATAGCTATCCCTATGAATCCTAAAACTCTGGAAATAAGGAAGCGAAAATACAAGGATTGTATTTCTGTAGATATTAAGCAAATGGATAGAAATGAAGGAGATCAACCTCACATTGGCCTAAAGAGTGTGATATGGGATAAAGAAAAAGGATTAATCCAATATTCCTTGCTGAATGGGATTTCGTACACCATAATATCTGCTCATAAACAATATTGAAAAATGTGTAGTAAAAGGTATATACAAGTGGTAAAGCCAAGCAGGCAAGTTACAGCATGCAGATGACCTTCGGACGCATGAGCGAGCCGCTTACCAAGGTGCAGAAGGTGGATTCCACAAGAACGGCAAAGTCTTACGATTTCACATACAGGTATGAGGACGACAGCCATCCTACTGCCCCTACGCAGGTCGGCCACGACCATTCACCTATAAATGTAAAAAGATAAAAATAGCACTATCGTATGGTTCTGAATTATCTATCAGGTTTTTTAGATTTAATTGCAAGCATTATAATATTCTATCAATCAATAATCTTATATAAAAAAAAAGATGGTATATATTTTTCACAATTCCCTTAGGAGTATGTATGGTGGCATTAGGATGTGCAGGGTTCTATAAGAAAGACCTTGATGGTATAAATATATTATTGTTTGGACTTACAATGTTTTATATTATGAAAAAGGATCATTCTAATCATACTGGTGTTTCGTCATCAATGAATTTTAAAGGCTGGATAGCTGCTGTTTTTGCTATTCTTGCAGGTATAATTCGTATTCTCGAAAATTTACGCATATTAGAATAGAACCTAATTTGTAATGGATATTCTGACATGCAATAAACAGGGACGTCAGAGCGTTATTGTTGACAGGATAGGTTACGACAAGGAGGGTCATACGGTCTATACGA